>JACBFF010000020.1_pt1 | contig 63360 bp, 57 predicted proteins | sample 7449211 | NCBI WGS metagenome assembly JACBFF01 (sample SAMN14896861, study PRJNA631923) | freshwater metagenome | isolation source: cyanobacterial enrichment | place: USA: Conesus Lake, NY | collected 2019-07 | reverse complement strand
AACACCAAAACACCGCTTGCTATTTCCTACAAATTACTCAAATTTAGGCTTAGGAGCCGTAGAATCAGCATTTTTTTAAATTTTTTTTGTAAACATCAAAAAAATGAATTTACATTTATAGTCATAATATAGTCATATCGTTTCCTTTAATTGTTATTATATATCCGTATTATAGTCATAATTATAAAATGACAATGATTTAACTATAAAATGACAAAGAAAACAGAGGAAAAGCACAAAAGGGAAATAAATAAGCTATATTTGGAAGTAATCTGACAATAAAATTTATAATATTGCGTTTATAAGAAAAAGCGAATAGATAAAACTCTTAACCATGAATAAAGAAGCTTTTCTGGACTGTTTTAGGAATAATGAGAAAGAGTATGGAAAGTATGGAGCCATATTGGTAGACCCAGAGTTTAGTGAAATAGCCGCTAATTCTTCACCAATGGTTCTATATCGTCACTTGGAACAATTTTACCAGTTGAATGAAGAAGAAAAGAAACTCATTCGTTCAAAAGTGCGAAGTTTTCGCGCATTCCTTTTGCGTTGGAAAAAGGGATCAACCGGCAACAGCGGCAAAAAGGATCGAATAAAGAAATCAGACAAAAAGACAGAATTTCAGTTTAGCAAAGAAGCCTTTAGAAAAGAAGGTAGTTCTATTAAGTTAATGTAATTGCCTATAAAAATTAGATAATATGAACCCAAAAAATCAAAAAAGGGAATCACACAAAACTCCCAGTCAGGTCGATTCATCTGATACAGATGTTTTGATCGAGGAACATCAAACCACGGAAAATTCAAATCAAACCCATTCATCAGAACCAAAACCAAAAAAACAAGAAATGAAGACATTTATTTTCAATCTCCAGGAAAAAGGAGGTACAGGTAAATCATTCCTTACCGTATTGCAGGCTTACAAAGAGCAGAACAATGAAAGATCATTATTCGCCGATGCCGATGCTTCAACAAAGTCAACGATTAGGAATTTAAAATTCCTAGAGAACAGAAAACCATTAAGAATAGCAGAAATTTCTTTGCTTGATGCTCGTGGTAAAATTGTTCGTGACAAATTATTAAGCATCATGGAACAGATGGTGAAGGATCTTGATTATGATAATTATTACTTAGATTTTGGAGCACCTGAATCACAACAATTTACTGAGTTGATCACAAAGGATTTGTTACCAACAGATTTAAAAGCCTTTGAAGAACACTTGAATGTAAAATTTGTATTTAACATTATTGTTGCCGGTGGTACAGCCTTTGGAAGTTGCACTGATTATCTTAAAAAGTTAGTAGATCTGCTTGGAGATCATTTTGAAGTTAATATTATGGCTAATGAAGCAATGTTTTACAACTTCGAACATTTATTGGATGAACTGAATCAGTTTGCAAAAGCATCTGGTGAAAAAGTCAATTCTGTAAAGCGTTTTGGCGATTTTGACATTTCAAATGAAACCGGAAAAAATATTCTTTCTAATATCGAGAAAGGATTAGGCGTAGAGAATTTGTCATTCACAGCGAAGTTGAAAATGAATAACGAACTGGCTAAAATTTAATCATGAGCGAAAAATCTCTTGAACAGCGTATTGCTGATCTGCACTCAAAGTATGGCGTTAAGATTGACAAAACTTTTGTCGTGATGGTTGATGCCATTCGTGATGAAGTGGTTCATGAAATAAAAAAACAGGATAGGCCGGTATATCAAATGGCTTCAAAAGGTCAGGCCTTCCTGTATGGCCTCGGAAAAAATCTTTGGTTGTCCGTCCTTGTGTTAAGTATCACAGTATTATCACTGGTTTGGTACTTCTACATCAGCGACAATTATAGATACCGAGAGGCTTCTCTAAAGGGCCTTAGCAAAGAGCAGCAGTTAGCATTGGATCAGTTTAAGGGATTAATACTAAGCACGTGGGGCACAGGACAAATTACTCAGTTCATACCGGAGGGATCATCAAAGGCTTACGATGTATTACAGATCCCTAAATCATCAATGAATCAGATAGCCCCGGCAGGTATGAGTTATTTTGCTGACAGTTTAAACATTTACATTCGATTGAAATAATTGTTTTTTCAATAACTTTTATTAATATATTTGATATCAAATAAAACATCGGTAGTGTCTACCGATTATAGTCGTGGAGCCGAAATCATAGGTAATAGCCTATATAAAAAGTAAGCGCAGAAACGATTAGCTTCAAAAGAGCAGACAACAACTCGGCGAAAGGATACGCCAGGTGTGCAAACATCATCCTTTACGTGAGTTCTTAATCTATAATAAACCCAATAAAAATGAAAAGTAAAATGAACCCGCAGCTGAGCGGAGCCGTATGTCTGGTAGTGCCAGGTATCGTGCAAATCAGCCAGAAGATGAAACTGTTATTTGCATTTCTTGTAATGGTTTTACTTTCAATTACCTCATGGGCACAGCCCAATTTATCTGCTTCCAAAGCTAAGACAGCAGGAAGTAATTCAGAGATAGATCCACTCTATCAAAGCCTTTACAACATGGCGAGTATTGCTGTTGTGATTTTTACTATTGTTTCACTTTTGAAACCTATTAAAGGTTTGATGTCCTCTGAAGCCGGCGGCCAGGGTCAGGGTGACGGAGAACGCAAAGGTCATTTAATGACACTTATGTATATAGGATTTGCTCAGCTTATCTGGTGGCTGGCTGTTCCATACCTTATTAAAGTAAGCTTTACTGGATAAGGTAAATTTAAAAGATTATGGACGCAAGGATCTATTCTGTCATTCGTAGAGACGGTACAACGTTTTACCGGCTGAATATCTTTGCGTCCATCTTTATTTTACTAGCCGAAATTTTATTGGCAATCATTACCATCATTCTTTTCAAAGTAAACGCAAGCGCGGAACTACTGATTGTATTTACCATCCTTTGTATTGGATGGCCTGTTATAGCATTAAAATATTACCAAAAAGTATTTAAATATCACCGAGTAGTGAGGTTTAAAGATATCTACTTAACACTACTGGCACCACAAAGGACTATGGTTAATAATTACCATGGTCGTAGAAAAAAATTAGCTATAAACACAATCAATATTTCTGCCCACCGCAAAAGGGGGTAGGATATGTTCTTCAAGAAAAAAACACAAAAGGGGAAAAAAGAATCTTCTGAATCGATCCGGGGTGTTCACCTGGATCAGATACTGCCATATTTAGGGTATGATGAAGAAAAAAATATCCTTGTATCTCGTAACGGAGATATCTCAAGGATCTTCGAGTTGAAATTACCACTACTACATTCTCGTCCACCTGCATATTATGAAGGTCTTGTTGCTTCGCTGGGCGATTATATAGGAAGATTACAGGGGGGTTATATCGTTCAACGCCTTGATTTCATTAGTCCTCAGCCCTTAAACGTTGATGGAAATAAATTACCATTACAGGATGATAATACTATTGCATTGGTAAGACATTTCAATGTAGAGTCACCTTTGCATTCAAGATCATTTTTGATCTTAACAAAAAAATCTGAAAGCAAAAACGCAACATTCCTTAACCAGGTATTAAAACCTAAGGAATCAAATTATAGTATCCTAGAAGGTGATACCTTTTCTACAAAAAGTCTGGATAATTTCAATTCCGTGGCCAAGGGTTTGGCGAAAGTATTCACCGATATAAGTATCGGTGTTATTGAATTAAAAGCTAACGCCATTAATAAATTAATATTCGAGGATTATTTATCACTCGGATTCATTAATCAAAAAGGATTATCAGAAAAGGATTATTACGAAACAAATGATTTGCTTCATGTTGGAGATAAAATCATACGCACTATCAATCTTTATAAAGATGGATTACCAAATGACATTTCTGCCTATGGTGAATATATGGAGTATAACCACCTGCCGGGTTCATTCATGAATGAATTATATTATGGTGGCCATCTTCCGAAGATCGTTTGTACATGCATATATAAGCATGATGATGATTATTTAAAAGCATTCCTTAAAGACAATAGGAGAGGCGTTACACTCAATGATAAAGAAGTCTACAACAAAGAAGCTGCGGAAGGTATTAACCAGGTAATTGATGAATATTCAGCTTTGAACTTGGTGAGTTTCCATTATGGTGTTGTATTCATTGGTGATAGTTACCAGAGCCACGTCATGAAAGAGGAAGTTGATAATGTGATCTTCTCGATGCGTGCCCAAGGAATGGATGTTTGTGAGAACATCCGGCAGAATTTAGCACATTTCATGAGTTATCTACCGGCTGCAGCAGGATCTATTCCGATGGTGGATCGATGTATTCTTCCTGCGGCCATGGCTGCTGCATTTCCGATGAATGATTCTGTCAACAGAAATATCTCTTACCAGGGTGTCCCATTTAAGGAAAGATTAAGCGGCAACCTATTGTTTATCAATATCATAAACGCAAATACGACAAACAAAACCATCCTAATTTTCGGTGCTTCCGGAACCGGTAAATCATTTACCGTTAACTATTTATTGGACAATTTTATCATGGCCGGTCACCATGTGATCGTCAGTGATCTGGGATATTCTTATAAGAAACTGGCAGAGTATCATCGGGGAATTAACATGGAATGCACCAAGGAAAATCCTTTGAAACTCAATCCATTTTCAGTATTAAGTAAAAAGGACGGTATTTGGCAATTTGAAGATGAACTTGACGAAGATTTTTTGATTGCATTATTTTTTACATGCTGGGCTGGAGGTGATAAAAACCGAAGCCTGGATAATGTTACAAGCCAAACATTGAGCAAACTGATTCGTAATTACATGCATTATTGTAATCAAAAGAATCTCTCACCAAATTACGATGCTTTCTACACACACGCCATCAATGGACTGGAGAAAGACAAAGAGTTTCAGGATCTTGATATTGATAAAGCAGGATTCAAGTTAGTGATGGGTCAATTCTGTAAGAAAAGAGATGATGGTACTTCAGGGCGTTATGGTTATCTGTTCGATGAAAATGCCTCTGATACATCGAGTATGTTACAGAATCGATTTGTGATTTTCGAGTTGGAGAATATCAAGAATGATAAGATCCTCTTTACGATAACATACTTCATATTGTCAGCCCTAGTTGTTAGAAGATTGATACAGGATAAGCACAAAAGGGGGAATAAGTCGCTTGTATTTGTACTCGATGAGTGTTGGATGCTTTTGAGCGGTGAATATGGCAATACCTCTGGGTTTATTGACTATTGTGTAAGGACTTTTAGAAAGCATAAGGGAACACTGATCATTATCACACAGAGTGTATCTGATATAGCAGACAATAAGGAGATTGGTGAAATGGTGATCAAATCATCATCTATGAAATTCCTTAAAAAACAAATTGCAGTTGGTCAAGAGGACAACAGACGTGAGTTACAGGCGAAATTGAATATGAGTGATTATAATCGTGATTTACTTTTTTCGATTGATGATAAATTTAAAGAGATCTACATGGAGTTTGATGGCGTTGGAGCAGTGATGAGAATAGATGTAGCGCCGTATCAGTATTGGTTATACACCTCTAGTCCGGACGATAATAATAAATTAAATGAATACCGCAATAAAGCGGATAATATCAATATCGCAATTAAAAACCTGCTTGATGAGCAGGAAAATAAAAAACTACAACTCGTATGAAAAAACTAATCTTAGTGCTTTGCTGTTGTTGGTTAGCATCGGCAAAAGCAATCCCACAAACAGATGTGGGAGAAACCCTTAGTTGGGTTTCCAGGATCTCTGGTCAAATCAGCAGTATCATGAACACGTTTAAATCATCCACCAGGTGGATTGAGGTGGGTGATGAGATCCGCAAGACGGCTGAATTTACCAATCGTGTAAATCAAAAGTATCGTAATGTAAGATCGATGTCTGAGTATGCATCTGAGCGCAATTTCATTGCTTTCTTTAATGAGGCTATGTGGTTAAGTGATAAGCACGTTAATTCTTCGCGGGACTATGTAAACCTGATTACAGATGGTATCCGCATTGGAGAAAAATTAATGGATATTCTTAATGAGGGAGGATCTGCAATGGATATCATCGGTTCGGGAGCGGATATTGGTGAAATCATTGCCAGTGGCGGTTTTAGCAAGCTGGGTGACTTATTTGGATTTGGCAAAAAAAGTGAAAAACCAGACCCTCAAAAGATATTGGAAAATTTAAAAGCCAATGATGATATGTTGGATAAATGTTACCGGGAATTACAGGAAGCAAATGCCATCCTGAATATGCTGGATAACGAATTGTCAAAATTTGAAAACTTTAAGAACCATGAAAAAACGATTCGCGAGAACAGCCGCTTTTACGTGTTTTAGTTTGTTGGCTCTTTTGTTACCAACTTTGGTACATGCACAAGCTGTTGAAGAATCAGCAGTTTCAAAATTCAGTAATTGGCTAGCCGAGTTTTCTAAGGAGATCTCAGGTCAGGTTTCTGGTGGTGCTAATAGTGCTGTAAAAGGTCGAGTGTTTGGCTTTGCTCAAGGCTTAATGGTTATTGTGTTTATTGTTGTTGCCTTCATGCAAATTTTTGGTATAATGAAGGGTGAAGGAAAAGAGTCGGACAGATGGTTTTGGGGCAAAATGTTTGCAGTACTGGCATTAATTGTCTTCAGTAAGGTATTCACGGCTCAGGCTACGGGTATATTGTTAGGCGTTAAGAGTGCAGCGGCAAATGTTATTACGATGACGGATGATAATGAGAATGTAGATAAGATGCTTACATCTTACAGAGAAACCGTAACTAAGGCTATCGATGATAATTATAAGAAGAATGCGAGTGGCTGGATGAGTACGATTGGTGCATCAGTAGAGCGTAGCAGCCAGAAGATTGTGAGTAGTCTTTATTACTGGATATTAGAGTTGCTCTTGATGCTCTATGAATTAGCATGCTTCTTTACAACGGTCTTTGCGGATTTCCTGGTACAACTACTAGTAGTATTCTTTCCGCTTGTTCTAACAATGTCATTTTTGCCAGGCTTCACTCAGGGGGTTACGCAGTACCTCAAATACCTACTGAGTCTTTGTTTGTGGCCAATGATAGTAGGAGTCCTGAAACTTATTGCCCAAGCTATTGGCTTTGCTAATATTCTCGGTCAATTGCAGGGAGTAGATGTACTGGCAAAAGCAGGTAACCTTGATATTTCAAATCTGGTATCATTTACGGCTATTCTGGCACTGGTGGTTATGATCTTCATGATCGCTATGACCCCTATGATCAGCGATATGCTGATTAGTGGTTCGCAGTCCGGAGGCTTCTTCTCAACAACAGTAGGAAAGGCAACGGCGCTCACCGGTGGTGGCATGGCAATTTTATCAGGAGTTACAAAAAATGCAGCTGCAAAAGGAGCAAAAGGGGTAGGAAATAAGATTGGATCTGGTATGTTGAATGCTGGGGCATCAGCGGGTAGAAATATGGCAGGTAGTGGTAATGCAACATCCCAATCCATCAATAAAATTATTCAAAAAATATTTAAATAACTCTCATGGAGCAATTCAAATTAGAAACCATGACCAACGTTGAAAAGCTGGCCAAGGAGCAGATCCGGACATTTAGGCTCATGATCATTGCCTTATTGGTTGTGTTAATCTTGATGATCCTGGGCGGCTTTATGATTATAAGTTCGAATAAGGACAGGATTTATGTCTTTGACGGTACCTATGGTGTTAAGCGTGTAGAAAGGGTAGAGGATAAGATATGGTACTTCTCAGCCTCGTATGTCAAGCTTTTACTGGAGGGAAATAAATACACTTTTGATACCACTGTTACAACAGCATTCAACCTGGCAGAAACGGGCACACCGGCACAAGATTTTATCAAGGCTTTAGTAAATAATAAACTTTATGAAACAGCAGCTGCGGAGAATGCACAGTTTACCGTTGTTGTTGATAGTGTAAGGGTCATACAAGCCCATAGTCCTTATATCGCTGACGTGTTTATGACCAATGATCGTATCAACCAATATGGACGCATTCGTAAATCACAAATATTCCAGTTAACACTCGATAATACTCCCTTTAGTGAATGGAATCCTTTTGGGTTGAAAGTTCATGATATCCTGCTTAAGAAAGATGAAGTGATCCTAAAGATGCAAGCGGATGGTACGCCGATGGCAAGCGAGTAATCGCTCGGTGTATCAATGTGAGCGGGTTTTTATAGGGGTAGCCGCCTTCGGGCGGCTATTTTGTTTGTTCGACCGAATTTTAATCGACCCGGGAGATCCAGCTGCTGATCGGTGGGAAATCAGTCGACCGTATATCAGTGTAACTGCCGGCTGCAGCCCTAGGCCCGGGATAAAATAGTCGACTCTGCTAAGTCATACGGTTTCGTATCTTTATAGAGGCAATGAAAGCTTTGAAAGACATATTACCCCTGATCCAGGAATACAACGATCTTGGACTTCATGATGTTATTGGTCATGATAATTTCAATGCTATTGCTATTACACATCACTCCACAGTTATTGAAGGATCTACACTTTCAGAAACAGAAACAAGATTATTAATTGAAGAGGGGATAACGCCGAAAGGTAAACCACTGGAGCATTCTTTAATGGCCAGAGATCACTATGCTGCATTGCAGTTCTGTTTGCTTGCAGCTGAGACTCATTCAGCGATCACAGAAAACTTTATTCAGAAGATTAATAGTCTTGTGATGAAGAATACTGGCTCTGTATACAACACACCATTGGGTTCAGTTGATGGCACAAAAGGGGAGTATAGAAAAGGAAATGTAAGTGCTGGAGGAAAGTATTTTCCCGGGTATGATAAAGTTCAATTGCTCATGAAAATTTTTGTTGCAGATCTTCAAAATAACATATCCGGTATTTCAACAATTGAGCAACAATTACAACTTAGTTTTTCCTCTCATTATAATTTAGTATCTATTCATCCTTTTTATGATGGCAATGGTCGAACCTCTCGATTATTGATGAATTATATTCAGCAACGATTCAATTTACCTTTAGGAATTGTTTACCAGGAAGATAAAGTTGATTATATCAATGCTCTTAATACATCTAGAGAAAAAGAAAGTATAGAACCTTTTAATGAGTTCATGTTATCTCAGTATACTAAGCTCTTGAAGGAGCAGATCCGGGAATACCAGAATAAAGATGTTCGTATTCATAATAAAGGGATGTCCGGGTTTCTATTATGGTAAAAATTGGTCGAATGAAATTCACCGGTTCCGGCAGCTCGAGTTACAGGCCTCAGCCAATATAGTCGACTGATTTGTCACCGGCCAGCTGATAGATCCTGCTGCAGAGAGTATAAACAGTCGAACTTTATTGAAACAATAATTGATAGAATATCGTCAACTTCTGATTCTGTCGTAGAGGAACTACATCGCTTAATCTTCAAATAAGCCCGATTCTGGCACTTTATTTACTACGCTCCTTAGACTTATCCCACCAGCATAAATAAAGCCAAGGAAACCACCAATACTGGCTTATATGGCTGATCCTGCTGCTCTACCTGATACATTATCTGCAGGCAGGTACACAATAGGGGAGACAAGCTAAAATATTGAACCGCTTATAATTAATTAATAATCATATAGTTACAATCTAATGCGACAAAATCAGAATACTCAATATCCAGGATAAAACCACTAATGCGACAAAATCAGAACTATTCAGCCCGCCGCCGGTAAAATCAACTTGTTTTTGATGATTTTTTCTTCTTTTCTTCGCTTTTTTCTGCCAATTTGACCTGCTTTCTTCAAAACTTTCCACACATTTCAACTAAAAACTTCCTTTGATTCTTTTATTGTTTTATCAATTGTATAGATTGTAAGGTGCGCCAAATACAATACCAGTAAGGATTACAGCCGATTTATTGCGACAAAATCAGAAGGTAATTGCGACTAAATCAGAAGGTTACTGTGGCAAAATCAGAACTCTCATCACGACTGAATCAGAACTCCATTATCTCTATTGCGACGGAATCAGAGCCTTTTAAACCAGCTTTAAATGCCATTTTCTCACCACATTTTTCATTTTTCCTCCCCTTTAGTGCCTGTTCTACGACAGAATCAGAACTCTTCATTCAGAATATTTCCCCAAAAACAGGAATCTATTACGACAAAAATAGAGATCACCCCCAGTGTATTGCGACAAAATCAGAACTCCGAACCATTAGGCGAACTGCTTCAGGATCGAAGCTGTAACATACTTCTTGGGATGGGCGATGCTGTCTTTATTCTCACTCACGTAGCTTATGAGTTCAAATATCTTACCCAGGAGAAGCCCGTAATCGGTTTGGCCATGGAAGATAGGCTCCAGAGCCGCCAAGTCTTCCACTTTGAAGCGTAACTGCTCCCTGAGTAGGGTGACTACCTGGTTCTTCTTCATATCGCTGACCTCTTCAAATTCAGGGGTAATGATCTTGAAGTTCAGCCCTACTACTTTCCTGCCTTTCTTCTCCTCAAATTCTCCCTGGCTACACTCAAACCAACAGTCAGCCTGATGATCCAGTTCTTTCTGCGCTGGAAGGATTACACGGCGTTTGAGATCGGCGTAGTTAGGATATTCATCTGGCTCGAGGCCCAACAGTTCACGGAAACGCTCCAGCGTGATCTTAAAGCCCCCCTTTGATCGCCAGGATGCGATCAGGGTGTAGATCTTCCAGGTATACTTCGAAGAACTGCGCATTACAACTTCGTAGATATACTTCGTAAAAAGCATTGGGTGGCCGTCCCTGCGGTCAACCTCAATCAGATCCCTGGCTACGGACTTCACAATATTGACATAGATAATACTCTTACCGCTCTCTTTCACCGGAGCCTCAAAACTCTCAATAAGTCCGGTATAGAGGATATAACCCTTCTGCGTCGGAGACTGTATGTTATAATCGATTTTACGGAGTTCCTGGAATGAGCCGATTACCTCTTTGTAGTTCTGTGGTGAAGCAATCTCAGATAGGGGGATACCTATTCTTAATCTGTCGTTATCGACCTCTTCGAATAGTCCCAGCTGAGTCCAGTTCTTACCCGCCATATTAGCCTGAATGGCTTCCTGAAGCTGATTGAGCAAACACACGAAGATCTTAATGTGGTAGGTGTTGAATTGTGGGAACCGACCGTTGGTGATCCGGTTGGATTGATAGATATATTTGTTGCCCGGCAGAAGCACTTCTTCGCCCCGCTTTCGGGTTTGTTTTACGATTTTCTTACTTGTTTTTGCCATAACAAAGAGTTTGGGTTAGATAGTATTGGTTGTCTCTTTTTCCTCAACCTTATTACGACCGGTAGGGTAGGCTTTAATACTCTTAAATGCTGATTGAGGCTGTGTTCTATGCAGTTCATAAGCCACTTGCATATTGAGCCAGAACTCAGCAGTGGTATTAAAAGCTTTGGCCAGACGCATGGCCATTTCCGGGCTTACACCCATATGTCCGTTTACCAGGATAGAAAGATTCTTACGACTTACACCTAGGTTAGCGGCCAGCTCTGTTACTGTGATATCGAGCGGGATCATGTACTGCTCTTTGAGCCAGGTACCGGGATGTACCGGTGAGGGTTGTTTTTTCTTCATATTAATTGAATTACTGTTACCAATAACGTAACACGTAACAATATTATTGCTTTTTTGCAATATTTTATTAATTTTAGGATTCACGACTAAATGAATTGACTTTGTCAAACACAACATTCATAACTGATCAACATGGAAAAAAAATATCTGCTGTGCTTCCAATCAAAAAGTACAATATGATATTGGAAGAACTTGAGGAACTTGAAGATATTCGAGCCTACGATAAGGTGAAAGCGAAAAAAGAAAAGCCTATTCCTTTAGCAGATGTCATACAGCAAAGAAAAAAAAGAAAAGTCTGAATATCAGGTTCTAATTCTACCTTCTGCTTTACGTCAACTTAATAACATACAAGTTTCATCGAAAAAGCGCATAGAGGATAAATTAATGGAACTCGGCTCAGAGCCAAGACCTTCAGGATGTAAAAAACTAAAAGGTCGCAATGCCTGGCGTATTCGAATTGGTGACTATAGAGTAATCTATGAAATACAAGATAGCAAACTCATAATTACAGTCATAACAATTGGCCACAGAAAAAACGTTTATGAATAAGACCTGATCGCAGAAGGTTATCCTGTTTAGTGCAAATGCCGGGGGGACATTGTAAGATCCTTGACCTACTTAGTTTTCTTCTTCTTTGCTTTTGCAAGAGCTTCATTGGCCGCTACTTCTTTTAATTTCAAAATATCTCGTCTAATTCTGGTTGCAAGTTGACCACTATCCAGGTTATCAGCTTCAACCGGTGTGATCTCAGGCATGATCTGTCCCGGACCCTTACGTTCTATTACTTGCGAAACCTTACTGTTATCTTCAACCAAGATCCACGCAGGATTGATCCCATAGCTGTTGGTAAAAAGTATGATGATATCTAATAGAAGAGAACTATGATGTCGCTCAGCTTGATATACTGATACAGATGTAACTCCCAACCTATCTGCAATAGCTGCTTGAGTTAGATTTAGGCTCTTTCGGACTTGTACTACTCGTGCAGCAATATACTCCAGACGCTTGTCTTTTACTTGTGCCATTTTCTTGTTGATTCGTTTTCTTGGCATAAAGATATACTTTATTAAAAAAATCAGTCAGAAATTTGTTTTTCTGATTTTTTTTTATATCTTTATGTTAGAAATAGTTCTTTGACAGTTCGGTTTATGTGATAAAATTATTGTTGAAACTAGCTAATGTTAACAAAAATAACACTATTCCATAGTTGAAATTTTAAGTAAATAAGTAGCTATTTAATTACGACAAAAAAAGTTCATATCAAATTTGGCTGATTGAAAAATTCAACATAACATTGGTATAGCAATTACCCCCCAAATTGCTACACACCCGTTGCAAGAAAATAGATCCGTCTATTACCGCAACAAAAAGAAGTGAGACCGAGACTAACGGAATGAGATCCGAATATCCATGGTGATGCAACAAAGCATCATTAAAACACAGTAGCTATCCGTCTACTCCTACATAGATATTCTACATCAATTCATCTCCCCGCAGTAGAACTCACATTACACAATCACATGAGACTTGCATCCACTGGATGCTAAAACCGATCTGTTATGTTTATTGAACAACAGAAAAGAAAAAACGAAACGCTCCAAACTGCGCCAACAGTGAGGGAGTATATATAAAAAAGTGGGGGGTTAACCGCGCCAACGGCCACCCCCCGAATGAAAATAAAATGAACCATGCCGAAGGTAGTATTTTTTCTAGAAGAATTTGCGCTATTTGCCGCCAATTTTTTCAATGTGTCAAAGACACACAATGCCCTGATACCCAACCCCTCCAAAGCTGTTACCCCCTTTAGTGCTATTATTCAAAGTAAATCGTTTGTTATGAACAAGATCATGATCGCCATTGCCCTGATCGTTACGCTTGCAGCGTGTACGAAAAATCCAGAAACTCCAACACCCAAAAAAATACCTACCCAGGTAACGGGAGTAAGTGCAAACCCAATGGATCAGGCGGACTCACTGACCTGGATTATTAATCCCTCAAGTGATAATGTAACCAGCTACGCAGTATATGCGGGGACCAGTTCTACCAGCCTCTCCAAGGTTGGAACAGTTACAACCAATTCGTACAAACGTACCGGACTTACCAATGGTACAACCTATTACTACCAGGTAGCAGCTGTTAACGCAGCAGGTGAAGGACCAAAGAGCGCCGTGATCTCTAGTACACCTCAGCCAACACTGGCATCTAAAGTTACCCTGAGCATTGCAGCGTCAGTTCCAGGATCAATGAAAGTGTTGCCATGGAGATACTATGACCCAACAAGTAAACATTTCGGGAATCCATATATCGGTACCGATACATTCAAGATCGTTTATCAAGCAAGAGTAACTGGCGGATTTGACTCAATGTTCATAAAAAAGATTGTTGATGCAGGTATTAAATTACCTGCAGGAACCACAATCCTCCAGGATTTAAGATTACCAAGGATTACAGGTGTCGCGATGAATAATTATTTCAACACCGAAAAACAAATAAGCAGGATTGGATTTTATTCAACAGGCATTCCGGGCGAGTTTAATTTTGAACAATATAAAATTGTTGACACCATTCCCGTTGCCATCGAACTTAATAGCCAGGATCTTGCAGGTAAATCACCACAAGAAGTAATTAGCAATGTTCATTTTGTTGCATTTGGTAACCGTTCAGGTGATATCACACAACCCCGATTGTTAAATAAGATCTATGACGTTTGGGACTTTACTCATAGTACATCTGCGTCGGCTTTTGATAAGAAGACCCCTACTATTTACACACTCGGAAATAAATGGTATCTCATCTTCCCTGTAGTGGGAACTGCTGGAGGAAGCAAAGCGACAACAACTGGTAATAACGATTATACATTCAGGATAACATTCAAAGACGGATCAAAGATGGAGAGAACAGTGTTCTCATTCGAATAGTAATTGTTAACAGCCGCGCCAACGGCTTTAAACAAATAAAAAGATGAAAATAAAATGGACCCTCCTGGGCATACTCATGCTCATGGTAGTTGTTAATGCAACAGCGCAAGTTAACATAAGCGGTCACGTCGCATATGTTTGTAATGCCGATAACGGAACAGGTAACGTTACTTTCTACAGTAATGCCTTTACTGGGCAGCCGCAAAACTATACTGTAAGAATAGGGAACGACCCCGACCCACTTCTCAATCCGGTTATTTTCTCTGGAACCGTTAGTAACAGCAACTTTACTTTTTCACAGTCGACTAACCTCACAGTTGGACAAAGAGTATATATTAGTGTTTCTTCAGGATCATTTTCAGACATCAAAAGTTTTACCGTTAGTCGCTTTGACACACCCGACCCACCAACTATTACCCCCCTTAGTGCAGAAATCTGTGGATCAGGAAGCCAGTTATTAACGGCATCAGGAGGATCAGGAACTTATCAGTGGTATAAGGATGGTAGTCCTGTTACTGGTTTTGGCAACACGTACACTGCAACAGCAGCAGGAAGCTATACCGTATCAGAAGAGAATTATTGTGGTACTTCCTCAGTTAGTAATGCAGCAACTGTTACTGTTAAAACAATTCCCACCAAACCATCTATTACCGCACCGCCAATGCCACTGTGTGATGGTGCCAGTGGAACACTAACCGCAGTAGGGGATGCAACCAATACATTCACTTGGTATAGGAACGGTAACCCAACAGGTCAGACCGGTATAAGCATCTCTGTATCTACAGCGGGAAACTATACAGTCATTGAATCGAATACTTGTGGAAGCTCACCAACAAGTGATGCAGTAGTGGTAACTACTCTAAATAAGCCAGCTGCACCAACCGTTACACCCGCAGGACCGATTCTACTTTGTGATGGTCAAACAACGACACTCACCGCAAATGGAACAGGAGGAACATACACTTGGAATACGAGTGCTACGGGAAATACATTATTAGTCGGATCAGCAGGAAGTTACTCTGTAACAGAATCAAATGCTTGTGGTGCATCAGCTTCAAGCAATGTTGTAACAGTAACAACTGGAATAACCCCTACACAACCAAGCACACCATCTATAAGTCCAGTTGGGCCTATTCTTCTTTGTGATGGAGCTTCAACAACACTTACTGCAAGCGGTGGTAGTGGTTCATATATATGGAGTACAGGAGCAACAACAAGCAGCATAACTGTTAGTGCAGCAGGGAATTATTTCGCGTATAGTCCAGGAACATCTAATGCTTGTGGAACAGCACCCAATTCAGCGAATAGCAATGTCGTAGTTGTTACAACCCTCAATAAACCTGTAGCACCATCTGTAACACCGGCTGGACCAATATTACTGTGTAACGGGAATACTGCAACTCTTACGGCAAACGGAACAGGAGGTAATTATAATTGGAATACAGGAGCCACAACTAATAGTATTGTAGTAGCATCTGCAGGTAGTTATTCTGTAACCGAATCAAACGCATGTGGAGCATCGCCATCGAGCAACGTTGTGGTTGTAACAACAGGGAACCTTCCGACCAAACCAATACTGTCTCCGACCGGAACAATCGTACTCTGTAATGGTAATAGTGTCACCATTACCACTAACCCATCATCAGGTGGTGTTATTAGATGGAATACCGGTGCAACAGGAAACAGTATCACGGTAAGTGCTGCTGGAACATATTTTGCGTGGGAGAACAACAACTGCGGCGATGGACCTAATTCTGATGCAGTTACTATTGTAACACTCAGCAATCCTGTGGTTAATGCTATTTCCGGAGCCAATGAAGTGTGTCATGGATCTACCACAACATTCACCAATACAACACCAGGCGGAACATGGAGCAGTGGAGATAACTCAATCGCTACTGTAGATGCAAGTGGCATTGTAACAGGTGTTGCAGTAGGTACAACTACCATCAACTATTCTGTTTCGAATGTCTGTGGGACAACAATTGTTAGTAAATCTATTACGGTAAGACCACGAACCGTTCTTCCTGCTATTGGTGGATTAAACGGCGTATGTAGAGGAAAAACTATTACCCTCACCAATGCACAAAGCGGCGGAACATGGAGTAGCAGTGACGCATCTATTGCAACAATCAATAGTGCAGGGCTTGTTACCGGTGTTAATCCCGGATCAGTAACGATCACTTATACTTATGTGAACGTTTACAACTGCGTAAGCACAGTTACTAAAACTGTAACAGTATGGGCATTGCCTACCATCGGCGTTACTGCAACGGTGAATGCAACCAGTGCCATATTCACTGCCACCGGTGCTTCTACTTATGCCTGGTCAAGCGGAGAGAATACCGCTGTGATCACCAAGCCAATGTCTTCTACAGCCACCTATACTGTTACCGGTACAGATGGAAACGGTTGCGACAATACGGCTCAGTATGCAGTGAACTCAACACCCAATACCGGAGCGACTTCTATCAACTCTACCCTTGGTACTGATTTCTGTAATGGCTCTACGGCCACATTAACAGCAACAGCAGGAGATAGCTACTATTGGAGCACAGGTGCAACAACACAATCAATTACTGTTGGTACATCAGGAACATATACTGTATTCGTTGCAAGAAACGCAACAAGCATTGTCGAAGTAGCGAATATTGTTGTTACAGTAAGTGCCAACACAGTTGGCGGTACTGTAAGTATGGATGCTGCAGTATGCTCAGGTAGCAATAATGGAACACTTAACCTATCCAGCCATATCGGTGATATATTAAGATGGGAATACAGCGAGAACAGTGGAGGTACATGGACCACACTTGCCAATACAACAACTCAACAAACTTATTTGAATATAACTGTCACAACACAGTATCGTGCTGTGATTAAGAGTGGAACCTGCCCACAACAATATAGTTCTGTGGCCACCATTACGGTTAAGCCTACTCCGGACGTTAACACAGTTACTAACCAGGTACTGTGCCACAATGATGCGAGTACAGCTATTACCTTCTCAGGATCAGTACCTGGTACTCAATTCAATTGGGTGAATAATACTCCCTCTATTGGTCTTGCTGCATCAGGTCTGGGCGATATCGCATCTTTCACAGCTACCAATACCGGTAACTCTCCGGTTACTGCCACAATAACGGTTACACCAACAGCTGCAGGTTGTCCAGGATCTTCAACCAGCTTCACGATTCGTGTAAGTCCAACACCCAATGTGGCAGCTGTGGCCAGCCAGGTACGTTGTGCAGGAGAACTGACCAATACCATTAACCTGAGTGGAACAGTAATAGGTACTCAATTTAATTGGACCAATAGTAATGCAACGATTGGTTTACCTGCATCAGGTATGGGATCAGTGATCAGCAGCTTTGCTACGATCAACACCGGCAATAATCCTGTTGAAGGCATTATAACAGTAACAGCCAGTGCCAACGGCTGTACGATGGTTTCTCAGCCGGAAACAAAAGCAATTGCTCCTAATCTTCCTGTTGCGGGTGTTGGCAGCAATGGAAATAAATACACACTAAGAGCAGGAACTACAACACTTGCAGTGTATAACAAAGATGCTTCAGCGATTACATCAACGGATGTTGCACAGGTGCTTGTAAGCTTGGTAAATGGTGGCACACAGTCTCATGGTTATAGTGCTACCAGTAGCGGTGATGTGATCAGCTTGATTGCACCTGCGGGTAGTGGCAGTAGCCTTAACGGAACAGCCGCCTCTTTGACATGGGAAGGTGTTGTAACCATTACGGCTAATAGTTCTTTCGCAGGTGGTATTGATGGTAGGGGAGCAGTATTCGGCATCCGAGTTAATCCGATACCTAACATGACAGCGCTCTCCAATCAGATTGTATGTAATAACGACTTCACTAGCCAGGTCAATATGACGAGTCCTGTGACGGGTACGCTGTTTAACTGGACGAATGATGTAGTTTCAATTGGGCTTCCTTCTATCGGAACAGGAAATATTGCTTCCTTCCAGGCGATCAACACCAGTAATGCTCCGGTTACTGCTACTATCCGTGTTACACCTACAGCAAATGGTTGTGCAGGACCAGTAAGGACATTTACGATCAGGGTGAATCCAACACCAGGTATTAACCCGGTAAGCAACCAGGTGCTTTGTAATAACACTTTCACGAATGCTGTAAGTTTCACTGGAGCAGTAGCCGGTACTGTATATACATGGACTAACACTACACCCTCCATTGGTTTGGCGGCATCCGGAACAGGAAATATCGCCAGCTTCAGATCATTGAATAGCAGTGCTGCACCAGTAGTAGCTACTGTGGCTGTTTCAGCGTCTGCGAATGGATGTACAGTTACCTCTACTCCGGAGATAAGAGCTGTATCAGGAAATATGACGGTATCCTTCATTGGTGAAGATGGAAGCATACACCGTGTGAGAGTAGGTAGTACCATCATTGCTGAGTACACAAAGCTTGCAACGGATCTCACGACTACTGACATAGCAACAGCACTCGTGAATCAAGTCAATGCCGGTACCGGCGCTCACGGTTATACCGCTCAGAATACAGGATCTATTATCAGGCTTACGGCGCCCGTTGGATCAGGAAGCGGCGCAAATGGAACACAGGCATTTGTTGCTTGGACGGGCTCATATTCGATTACTTCATCTACTACTTTCAATGGAGGCATTGACGGATCAGGGACTGTGTTTAAGATAACAGTAAATCCTACGCCGAATGTCAATCCGGTTGTGAACCAAGTTGTTTGTAATAACGCTTCAACTGCATTAATATCTCTTACAGGACTTGTGAGCGGAACCACTTATACGTGGAGCAACAATACACCCAGTATCGGTTTAGGTGTTACAGGAGCGGGCGATATCACTCCCTTTAGTGCCACTAACCTTGGAACATCACCTGTTACAGCTACTATTCAAGTGGTACCTACTGCTAATGGTTGTACTGGATCAACGATCAGCATGACCATAAGAGTGAACCCAACTCCAACAGCGAACGCTGTATCTAATCTTATACTTTGTAATCGTGACAATACGGGGAACATCAATTTCAGTGGAGCAGTCACAGGTACAACAATTGCATGGACGAATACTACAACGAGTATCGGTTTAGCTGCATCAGGAACGGGGAATATTTCGAGCTTCATGGCTACGAATGTTAGTAATGATCCAGTTACTGCAACAATCAGAATTACACCTACAGCCAACAGTTGTACCGGACCAGTTACAACATTCACGATTCGTGTGAACCCAACACCAACTGTCACACCGCAGGTTAACCAGGTAGTATGTAATGGTGCCAGTACAACAGCCATATATTTCACGGGACCAGTTGCAGGTTCAACCTTTGATTGGACAAATGAGCTGACCAGCATCGGACTTGCTGCTGCCGGTACGGGCAATATCAGCCAGTTTGCTGCCATTAACTCTGGCACAGCACCGGTAACAGCAAACATAAGAATAGTCCCAACTGCCAATGGTTGTATTGGTACTCCTTCTGGATTTACCATTCGAGTAAATCCTACACCGAATGTAGTTGCTGTTACGAACCAGGTACTGTGCAATAAGGATCTTACACAGAAAGTAGTATTTAACGGATCAGTAGCCGGTACAACTTATACCTGGACGAATGATGAAACATATATCGGTCTTGGAGCTTCAGGAACAGGAGATATCAACACATTCTCTGGCCGTAATGATAGCATCATTCCTATTACATCAACGATTCGGGTTACTCCATCAGCGAATAGCTGTACAGGTTCTGTGGTAAGTTTCACCATCCGGGTGAATCCTACACCGAGCGTGAATCAGTGGGGCAATATCGTTGTGTGTAATGATGCAACGATTGGAACCATGGCATTTAATGGACCAGTGACTGGAACAACATACAGTTGGCGCAATACTTTACCAGCAATTGGTATACCAGCATCAGGAACAGGAAGTATCGCACCGTTCAGAGCCATTAATGATACGATCATGCCGATATACGATAGTGTGTATGTTATTCCAACTGCAAACAACTGTGTAGGGAAGGAAATGAATTATACGATTCGTGTGAATCCTACGCCAAAGCTTTCAACAACGCTTACTCCTGCTGCTATTTGTGATTCTACAGGCTTTGTGTATATACCTATGAGTAGGGTGGCCGGTGCAAGCTTCAGCTGGAGCAGGGCTGCGATACCAGGTATTGCCAATCCCGCAGCTACTGGTACAGGAAATATAAGTGAAGTTTTAGTGAATAATTCAGATGATGATATCACAGTTACCTATACTATTACGATAACAGCGAATGGCTGTTCATATATTCAACAAGTACAGGTGGTGGTTCGCCCAACACCTATGTTGACAATGCGCTTCCCCCCATGGCGATCCAAGTTGAAGGAAGTAGGGAGATTTTTCCCTGCTTCTCCTTCAACAATTTTTTCATCCAAAAATTTCGCAGCATGAAAAAGCTAACATCTATTCTCATAGTTATGTTACTAACCCATGTTGCTATGGGTCAAAAAGCACCGCGAACTAAGACAGTTGCAGATGTCTGTGATATGAGTCTGTTTAGTTATACAATTAAGCCCTCTGTTAAGTCAAAAATCGGTGTTAGTATTCGTTGGGTTCGTCCTCAAGTAGCAGGTATTCGCAATGCTGCTGCAACAGGAAATACAGGTGAGATCAACGAGTATTTAAATAACACAACAGCACTGCCCGTAAAGGTGAAATATATCATAACTATGGCTCTTCCTGGTGGCTGTGATCATACTGATACATTACAAGTGACGGTGAATCCTACGCCAAGACTTATTACGCCACTGGTAGCACAAGTGTGCGATTCTGCTACCTTAAATTATGTACCTGAAAGTAATGTCAAGACGGCCAGTTTCGCCTGGTCAAGGCCTGTTGTTCAAGGCATACGCAATGAAGCAAAAACAGGCATAGATAAAGTAAATGAATCACTATACAATGATCAATTCGAGATCCGTCGAGTGCCATATTATATTCAAAGTAACGATAAAGGATGTACGGGTTATGATACCGTATGGACAACGGTTGTACCTAGACCTTTTGGTTTTATTGAAATCAATCCGGTTGATACTGTTAAGAGCGGACAGATCCTTAAACTGAAATTCATTACCACAGATACCATTGGTAAGAAATACAATTGGTTGTTTGGCGATCAAATGAGTGCGAACACGCAACTCAATCCTGTTGAGCATTTCTACAATACGAGGAATAGCGGTTACATGCCACTCAAAGTAAATATTACCAACACATTTGGTTGTGCAAATTCTTTCAATGGACATGTTTATGTGGTCGGAGATCCGTCAGCAAGACCGAGTGACAGCATAGCCGTGCAGCGCAACTATTCTATGGCTGCATTCCCGATTCCGTTCACGAGTGATCTCAGACTGAAGTATAGCTTAAGAGGACCGGATGAAAAAGCTATGTACTATGTCAACGATCTGGCCGGTCGAATCATCTATGCCGAGCAAATAACACTACCAGGCGGCGATCAGGTGATCAAATTACCAAGTGATCGACTCTTTGGTGGGGTGGTTTATACGATTCGTATTAAATCTAAAACTTTTGATTACGAAGACAAAGTCTATAAAAAATAAAACTGTTGCTGACAGGAAAAAACAGCATCGGTTGTGCTAACAGATTACAGTCGTGGAGCTGAAAAAAGCAGGTAACTGTGAAAGAGTAGGCGATGAAGCGATGATTATTAATAAAAAAATAAAAGCAATGAGGATAAAGTATATCGCAAATAGTATTATCTGCTTAGTGTTTATTCTCACCGGATGCTCGGATAAATATGAGTCTCTGCAGAGAGTAAATCAACCACCGGTGATCTTAACGGATCGAGATAGCCTGAAGATCCGTGAGCGAGACTACATGAATCATTTCCAGGGCGCAGGATTCTTAAGGATAACCGTGAAAGACAGTATGGCTCCAGGTATGCATATTGTCGCTATTGACAGCACAGGTAACCTGGAAGTATTCTACGATAGCGTTAAGATGACCAAAGCCATACCGTTGAATCAGGCAAGTGTTATCTACGTTGCCAGTAAGCAGGTAGGTGTATTCCCATTATCTATTACAGTGATTGATAAACTGGAAAAAACCAACACCAAAACCATACCGGTAAGAGTAGTCGCCAATACCCCTCCCGTGGCTGATTTTAGGATGAATCCCACTGATTATTCTCCTGGTAAGGCTCAGTATAGTATCGATGCCTCGATGTCAAAAAGCCCCATGAGCCGGATCATCAGTTATACATTCTATATCGATGGTGTTGCAACAACACTTTTGACACCAACAATCAAAACAACATTCTATGCAGGAGATCATACAGTTGGTGTTGTGGTAACAGATGATCTCGGAGCAAAATCAATGCAAACCATTAAAACAGTAACGGTATTATGAGAAAGATATACATCATATTCATTCTGTCAGTGTTCTGCATTTGTCGTACTAATGCACAAACGTCGGGAACAGCACCGACCAGTTTCCCGAGTTTACAGCTTCCATCAGAAGCCAGGGCAGCGGGCTTTGCCGGTGCTACAACCGCCCTCGATGCAGATATCAGTGCTGTAAGTGGAAACCCCGCCAGACTGGCATTATTGGTAACGCAGCACAATATTGCTTTTGAGTACATGAATTTCCCAAGTATCAGTAAGGATGCCAAAAAAATGGGGCTTAAATACGCATTCCTCGCAAGTGATAAGCATACATTGGGATTTGCTATAAACTATTTCACCAACGGGAGTATTACACTTCGCAATGAATACGGTGCTGATATTACCAGTATCAAACAATCTGAGTTCTCTTTTACGGCCAGCTATGGCTTACAGGTGGCCAACAATGGATACCTGGGTGCTTCCCTGAGATATCTACAGCAATCAAGACTTACCGATCTCAACAGCAGCAATACCATCAGTGGTGGCCCTGCAATGGGTTTTGATATCGGGTATCTGCATAGCATATTCCTGCGTGATGTTTACCAGAAAGTAAGAGTAGGTGCTGCACTGCAGAACATTGGAAGTAAGTTGAATGGCAAACTTTATCAGCCCATGAACCTGAGCCTTGGAGCAACATTCTCTGACGGCTATTATGATGATGATAAGTACTCGATGCAGTCATTCGCATGGTTAGCCGGTTTACAGATTGATAAGCCTCTTGTACCGGCTTTACCGATCAGGGATAGTTCAGGTGCGATCATAGCAGGTAAAGATCCAAATCGCAGTGTAATCAGTAACATATTCAGCACCTGGTCAGATGCACCGGGTGGAATGGGAGAGAACATCAAACAACTGCGCTATACACTTTATGGTGAAGCTATGTTTGAGAAACGCTTTAGCGTTCGTGCGGGATATGCTTACGAGAATCCGGCAGTAGGTGGTAGAACCTATTTAGCAGTAGGAGCGGGTATCAACTGGGGTTATCAGGAAAGCGATTATACAGTTAACCTAGCATACTTACAGCCGGTTGGTAAGACCGCTTCCTATTCACCCTTGCGCAACACGTTTGCGCTTCAATTCCAATTTCAGTTTGGTAAAAAATAATTACGATGAATAAACCACAAACCATATCGGCGATACGTAAGCAGTTGCGATTACATGTAGCACAGAGTACCACGTTTGCAACAGTGGATAAAAGCAGTATTCAGATCCGAAGTGTAGCAGGTGTATTGGTGATGGAATTTGAGAAAGGAGAACGAAAAAATCTGATCGAATTGCTCGATCAAATGGATGACAAAAAAATTATAAAAACCATACTATGAAATACTATTTACTCATAGCATTAACTGCTTTTCTGGCTATCTATAGCCAGGCGCAAATTGGCGATCCATATCACAGCTGGAACTTCAGCTATGGCAGAACGGGCACACCGGGTGATCAGGTGAAGATCGGTCTTGAATACTCAAATGATGCCAAATACTCATTCCTGACCGAAGCGGGTCTTGAACTCTCCAGGTATAAGGATATCCGCTATAGTAGTATTTCTCTCGGACTTACTGGCCGTTATTACCTCGTCGGTAATACATATATGACTTCAAAGAAGAAGATCAATGTAATGGCAGGTTTGGGTGGTGTTATACAATTGGAGAATGAATCATCTGTATACAAGAGTTTACCCACGAGTAAGAGAATGAATTATGGTGTTTCTGGTCAATTGTTGGGAGAGTATTTCTATGATCCAACACTAGGTTTTTTTATTGCAGGAGAACAAAAGGTACTGTTTAACGAAACCCTGGGCAAATACAATTACTCATTCTATTTCGGTATCAGGATTCATTTTGGTAACAATCAATAATAGGCAATGCTCAAAGCAGTTAAATATCGTTTATATCCGAATAAAGAACAGGAAGCGCTTTTCCTGCGATATTTTGCTGCCTGTCGTTATGTTTACAATATTGCACTGGAGGTTAAGATCTATGCATACCGTGCCCACGGTGTAACCGTAAGTGAGTATGATCTCGTGAAACAGTTGCAGGAAGCAAAGAAAGAGAATGAGTGGTTAAAAGAGTTTGCAGCTCAGACGCTGAACTACGAAATGACCTGTCTAGATCTCGCTTACAAAGCTTTCTTTAAGACAAAAAAAGGTTTCCCAAAATTCAAGAGTCGTTATGATAAGCAAAGTTGCACCTTCTTACAGAACAGTTTTGTTCCGGATGATCAGCATATTGATCTACCAAAAGTAGGCTTGGTTAAGGGTTCGATACACCGCAGGTTGGAAGGTGTGGTAAAGCGGATCACAGTTAGCCGTTCTGCATCAGGAAAATTCTACGCCTCAGCCATTGTGGAAATGGAAGAATCCAAACATCAGTTACCCGGCACCGGAAAAGCTGTTGGGGTGGATATGGGCGTTCGTAACCTGGTTACGATTCATGATTCTGTTAGCCAGGATAAAGTTGATTTAGCCGGAATAATTAAGTCGGGTAAGAGTGAAGGAATGAAACGAAGACTGGAGCATATCCAAGCTCTTATACGCCGGGTACAAAGGCATCTAAGCCGCAAGACTGAACATCGTAAGCGGGATAAAAAAGAGCGTAGTAAACGCCAGGAGAAATGCCGTATCAGACTGGCCAGGTTAAAAGAAAAAGAGTCCTTTATCAGAGCCAATCTTTTACACGAAATCTCCTGCGGTCTGACCAATCAATATGATACCATCTGTATCGAAGATCTCGCGGTAAAGAATATGAGCAGAACGGCAAAAGGTACTGTAGAAGAGCCGGGTAAGAATGTAAAAGCCAAACAGGGATTAAATCGTGTTATTGTCAATAGTGGTCTTGCCATGCTGCGTACACAGATTGAATACAAGGCTGCACAAAAGGGAAGGAAAGTAGTTGTGGTGAGCCGCTGGGAGCCAAGTAGCAAGAATTGCAGTCATTGTGGAGTAAAGAATACAACTCTTGGTTCAAAAACAAAATGGACATGTAATAACTGCGGTGAATCCCACGACAGGGATGGAAACGCAGCCAAGAATATACTCGCAGCCGGTATGGCTGCCTCGGATGTGTTGACCGAGTACACTCGTGGAGCTGAAAGAAAAACCAGAAATAAAAAATCTGGTGGAAGAGTAAGCAAAGAAGCGAGTACACCTGAAAATTATCCAACTAATAAAGAAAGAAAATCTCGTACCAAAAGAATTGTAGCCCCACAGGGTGTTACTGACGGATGATTGCAAGGTGAGTGCAACGGTAGTGTGGCGACAAGTAACTTTACATTCGGTGTTACTGACGGATGATTGCAAGGTGAGTGCAACAAGTGATGGATGATTGCAAGGTGAGTACAACAATGGATAATCGACAGGCGACAACAACGTCGTAAAAATTTAAAACAAAACAAAAGAGTCTACTACTTAAACATGGATAACGGCTGGGGTTTCTACCCCGGCTTCTTTTAACAAAAAACCTCGAATAAAAACCCACAATAAAATGAACAAACTCCGCATCATCGTAACAGTCGTTTTCATCCTGGGCGCCACCTATGGGATGTTTAACCGACTCGTTGACAAAATCGATCAAGTACCCTGGTGGCGTATTGCTTTATTCATCGCTGTATTCATCGGTTTATTTGTTCTGCTTATGAGTGCCATCAAGCGTTCAGCCGGTAAGATCAAAGAGCGAAATGAAGTAAAGAACAGAAGGGGTGAGAAACCAATAAACGGAAACTCATGAGAAAAGCCGATAACCGTGAAGAACTCATGCGCAACCTGGAGCAATTCAAGCACTCGCTGGAGGAATACTTAGATCAGGATGTTGAGGCATACAGTTCAGAGTTCGTAGAGATCACCGATCCGGATGAGATAGGCGACGATGCACACTGCACAGTGTGTGAAAAAGCCATCAATGAACTCGAAGGGGCTTACAGGTGTGGACCAGCATGGGTATGCTCTACTGACTGCGAGAGCAGGATAGAAGCAAGACCTAGCGTATCATTCAAGTACCGTTAAACAATTAATCATGAAATCTTTATACACTATAGTTTTTGTCGCGCTTCTCTTCAGCTGTAAGCTGAAAGAGGATGTTTTTGCAGACGATAAAAAAGTTCCGGATAATACAACTGCGGTTAATAGTAAATCGTCCAATAACGCCAATGGGTGGGAGAAATTATCAACTGTTTCAGCCACCGGTGGACCAGGATCTACTACGGGTAGTATGGGTCAGCAGATCGATGCGATCACATCAACTGATCAGCAAAAAAAATTCATTGCTGATAGCCTGGACAAAGCCTATGTACGTGCTAAGAAGGAGCGAGAAGATAGTCTGCGTGAAGTCAAGTTGAGGGATAGTATTGCCATTGCAGAACGTACAAAAAAAACACAGAAAGAAGAACTTAGTTATTCATCGGTCGCCACACCCCCCAGGCGAACCACTGGAGTTGGCCGTGGGAGCGGTTCTGCAAGCGACCGCCCCAAGCCCTCCAGTAATAACACTACCGTTAAGTCGTCTAAGACCATCAAACAAACTGAAGCAGAAAAGATAGAGAATGAATACAATGAAGCTATCGCAAGTTTGGGTAATGATGTAGATGATTTCAATACAGTTTTTTTTAAAAATAAAACGTCTGTAACTCAGGAGCGCAATGCTACAGGTCAAGGAACAGTTGAATCAAAAACATACACTGGCAAGGAAAGATTTGAAGAGGTAGAAATAAATATACCAGCAATTGTTCCTGAACGAGTTACTGTAGCAAGTAGTGGTACTATTAGCCTCCGGACAACCAAAGCAGCTTATATCGGTCAGGGAATTACTGTTCCTGCAGGAACTACGATCACCGGCTTTGCCGACCTCATGGATCAAAGAATGAACGTAAACGTAAGATCCATCAATATAGGAGGACGTATTATTCGCATAAACTGGAAGATCTACGATGATGATGGAGCCGAAGGTATGGCGATCAGCAATGCCGATTTAAAGCGCAATGCAAGCCAAGGATTGAATCAAACGAAGAATGCAGCTGCTCAATTATTAAGTAACGCTACGGGTCAGGTAACCGGTGGTATGGTAAGAGCTGTAATGGGTGGATCAGGAAGGGTAAGCGTTTCCATTGATGGAGGAAAAAAAGTCATCATTAAATCAAATTATTAGTCATGAAGAAACACATCATAATACTATTGATCCTGACACTACCCCTGTTGTCGTTTTCTCAATACTTTGATACAATCCGCGTAGGTACAGGAGTGACAACGCTTATAGAGTTTAAGGGGGATGCAATCATTCGCCAGTTGGATATATCAGGATCTGCCACTTCTAATTTAGAGCAAGCCAGGAATAAGGATCTGTATTTCAAGGTTATGGACTCTACGGCGAATATCATCAAGATTAAAGCGGTTAAAGCCTTTACAGGAAAGATCATATTAACAGTATTCAGCGACACGACAGTGCAATACCTCGTTAAGTATGATGAAGACCCATCACGCACATATTATTCATATAACCTGGGAGGAATAGGAAATAATGATAATTCAAAGACGATTCGGACAACGGCAAAGAATAACACACAAAAGGGGAATAAAGTCAATAATCAGATTGAGAGTAAAGACGGAAATGTGAGCCAGCTTGATAAGCATTTCATCAACCTCGCTAATGGAGAAGGTGTTGAGGGTGAAGATCCCGATGATAGCAGATCTTTTCTAGAGAAAAATGCAACAAAGCTCATGAATCCGAGGGATAAGCTTTTTACGGCCATGCGAAGCAAGAATCAGAATATAACACTCGGAGACATCCGTGCCGGTGTTCGTATTTATTTACAAAAGTTCTATAAAAGTCGTGAACTCACATATTTCATGTTTAAGATAGCGAATTACAGCATGAGCGAATTTCAATTGGAAGATTTTGCTATCAATAAAGTTGAGAGTAATTCCGATAGTAAGCTGACGATCATTCACGAAGAAACAGCGTTCAATCTCTTAAAGCGTTATGAGAAAGTTGATTTTATCGCAATTGGAGAAAATGTAGAGATCACCGCTGGAGGTAAACTCGTATTCACATTCAAAGGAAAAGGAGATAAGAGTAAGGGCATCACATTCACCATGGAAATAAAAGAATTTGAAAAAAGACTCCCGTTATGAAAAAATGTAAAACACTAATATTCCTGTCCTTCCTTCTTATGGCTATTTCCTGCCAAAAGAATTTATTATGGGTTGACGATGTGGAACAATTATTAACTGAGTGGACCAACAAGTCTTGGGAGAATCGTGATAGTGGTATTACTCGAACCTATTACTGGGAATATCCTAGAAGATTTGCAGATAGCGATAGTAGTTGGGGATGGTGGATATTACCTATTTCAGGGGTGTTGAGAGAAACACATTTCAAAGGGAAAGACACTTTGGTAACTGATTATAAGATTATTTCAATAAAGAAAGATCTATTGATAAAACAAAGATTAGACGACTCAACAGCACCTAAAATTACTTATCATGTCATTAAGTAGAGTTATCATAATCACATCACTGTTAATAGTTGGATTGTCTTCATACGGGCAGATGAAAGTTCCTTATGTTCTAGGCAGCATAGGATCATTAACAAATTCTGCACCTTCTCATATTAATTACGCTTTTTTTAATAATGGAAAATGTCTTCAATTAGAAAGCGGATTGGGAGTAATCAATAAGAAAGTAAAAGTTTCGGGAAGGTTTACTCCTGTATGTCCTGAGGTAATTAGCAAGTTCAATTCCTGTGAATTGATCGGATATCCAAACCCAACAAGAGACTTTACGTTTATTAGAAGTAGTGGGTGTTTTGATACTTATAATTTTCTAAAAGGATCTCTGATTGTAACGAACGCTCTGGGTCAAGTGATTAAAGCTAGAGATATTGTAATAGCCGATTTAAGGGTTGGTTTGAGAGTTGATCTACGTAATCAAGCAGCAGGATTCTATTATGCAAAGGTTCAGTTTCAAGGCGAAATAAAAACTATTAAAATCATTAAGCTCAATGGCAACTAAAATTAAAGTTCTAATTCTGTCGTTGTTGGCAAGTTTAACGGGAATAAGCCAGGCACCTGCCGGGTTTCCGTTTCAATCCATTATTAAGGATAATAATGGTGTTCTTGCAAAATCGACTGACGCTTATGTGAAATGTCGGATCATTCGTTCTTTACCAACCGGTTCTGTTTCTTATGAGGAAGTACATCAAGTAAGAACGAATGATGATGGAATCTTTTCTATTATTATTGGTCAAGGAACACGAATAAGCGGTGAAATGAGTTTATACGCTATTGATTGGGGTAAGGATCTATTTTATCTTAATCTTAAGACCGTTATTCCATCGAATACAAGTATTAAATGGTTTGATCCATCACTAAACTATACTGATATCGGTACAACACAATTATGGAGTGTACCATATGCTTTATATGCAGGAAACTCTAATCAGGCTAATATCATCAGTTCGTCTCTTAATACTACAGGTCTATTAACGGTAAACGGAGGCAATTCTATGAATAATGTAGTACTGGGAACGAACAATGCTAACATCGGCTTTAAAGGTGGAAAATCAGGAAGTTTGTTAACTACTGATTCCTCCGGGCAGGTAGCATGGACTGAGGTGAAGAATACAAGGCTAGTAAGTGGTGTGCTCAGGGTGGTGACGCTGTATGCTACTGTTACCGGTGATACTATTATTCCAGCAACTTCATTGGTAACAACGAAGATATTGATACCAGAGGTAGAGGTTGGAGATCCTGTATTTGTAACCAGTGTAGAAGATAATATAGGATTCAATGTGTATTCTGCTTTTGTCGCAGTTAATGGAGAGGTAACCATCAGACTAAGCAATCTACAAGATCAACCGGCAGTATTAAGCCGAAGAAAATTTTCAATTCTTATCGTTAAATAATAAATCCATTTAAAATGAACCACAAAATGAAAACGCCAATTTTCATCAAATCCTTACTATTAGCCTTGTTAACTGTTACAATGGTTTCAATGAGTAAAGCCCAGGTTAAAATAGGAGATAACCTGGGTACTCACAAGGCTGATAAGGATTTGAACATGAATCAAAAAAAGATCCTGAATGTTGATGGGGTTGCTATTGGATCGGCTACGCTTGGTAATGCTAGTGTATCGCTTGAACTGGCCGGTAATGACAAAGCAATTCTATTTAATAGGGTCGCAACTCTTGCAGCTGTAGTAACACCTGTGGATGGTATGGCTGTTTACAACAATCAGGATAATAAATTCTATGTTCGCCAGAACGGGGTTTGGGTCACATTTGGAACCATGGGAGATATTGTTGTAAGTCTTACAGCTGCTTCCGTTGGCACTACCCCAAATGCCAACGGTTTGGTGCTTTCTTCCAATAAGGGTGATATTACTATTACCCTTCAACCTGCAGATGAGAATTATCCCGGTGTATTAACTGCTGTTGCTCAGAGAATCGGTGGGGACAAGGATTTTACGGGAAACACTAAGCTCAATAATGTTACTGTTACCGGTGCTGCCATACTAAGTGGTTTAACACTCTCTAATGATGTTAACGATGTAATCCTGGTACAGGATGCTACAGGTGCTGTTAAGAAATCTGCATTGATTGCAGGATCGATTAATAAACTCTTGATCGATGTTCCGGTTGGAACGAGTGCCTCTTTTACTGAGGATAATGTTATGGTAACTGTAACACTTACTATCAGTGGTGTAAAGAAAGATGATGGGGTGGTTGTTAATTTCCTTAGTGATGATCAGAGTTCATTCACTGGACTGAGCATCATGAGTGCTATTGCTACAGCTGATAATACTGTAAAGGTGATCATGTCTGACATCCGTAATCCACAAGATCCATCTTTTGCACCAGTTGCGATTGATGGTAAGAAATTGAATGTAACATTCATAAGAAAGTAACCATGACTAGATATATATTAGTTGGTTTAATGATTCTATCCTGCTTTAGTATTAAGGCACAAACCCGGACGGGAGATAACCTGGGTACTCACAAGGCCGAAAAGGATTTGAACATGAACGATAAGAAGATTGTCGCTGTTTCGGGTATGGTGATTGGTAATGCAACGATGATCAATAATACCAGTGTTGCATTGGAATTGGCAGGGACTGATAAAGCATTCCTGTTTAATCGAGTGGGTTCTCTTTCTGCTATTGTCGCTCCAGTGGATGGTATGGCTGTTTATAACAACCAGGACAATAAGTTTTACGTTCGCCAAAATGGTGTTTGGGAAACACTTGCAGCCATAGGAGATCTTTTGTGGTCAAAGATTGTGGGTAAGCCTACATTTGCTGCTGTTGCGCTTAGTGGGGATTATAATGATCTACTTAATAAGCCGAGTATTCCAACATTGGTTAGTCAGTTAACAAATGATGTAGGATTCATTACGACAACATCCCTAACGTGGAGTAATATTACGGGCAAACCTTCTTTTCATATTGTTGCAACATCAGGAGATTATAATGATCTTTTGAATAAGCCTAATATTCCAACGGCTTTAAGTCAGTTGACTAACGATCCTGGATTTATTACTAATGCTGCTCTTACGTGGAGCAATATCAGCGGCAAGCCATCTTTTCATGCAGTTGCTACAACAGGAAATTACAATGATTTAACTAATCGACCATCCATTCCAACTGCATTAAGTCAATTAAGTAATGATGCGAATTTCATTACGCTTTCATCCCTTACCTGGAATAATATTTCTGGTAAACCAAATTTTCATGGTGTAGCGACTTCTGGTAATTACAATACTTTAAACAACAAGCCATTTATTCCAACGGCAGTAAGCGACCTTTCAAATGATTTGGGATTTATAACGAATACGTCATTAACCTGGAGTAATATTACTGGCAAGCCTTCTTTTCACGCTGTTGCAACTTCAGGTAATTATAATGATTTGAATAATCGACCATCGATTCCAACCGCATTAAGTCAGTTGACAAACGATCCTGGTTATATTACTACATCATCATTAACATGGAGTAATATTAGCGGTAAGCCTTCTTTTCATACTGTTGCTACTTCAGGTAATTATAATGATTTGAGTAATCGACCGACGATTCCAACTGCGTTGAGTCAATTAAGCAATGATCCTGGATACATTACAGGTGCTTCTTTAACATGGAATAATATTTCAGGTAAGCCGTCCTTTCATACAGTAGCCACAACTGGCAATTATAATGACTTGAATAATCGACCTACGATACCGACTGTTATCAGTCAGCTGAGTAATGATGTTGGTTATAACAAGTGGTATGATGGATGGGTAAATTATCCTGGTTATGATGCCAATACGATTGGTGGTAGTAAATCAGGCTTTAGTTACGCCAATAATGCACCTTACTCAGGACCATTGGCACATTTTGATGCCGGTGGTTATGGTTTACAATTATCTGCTTCTTATTCAGGTGGAAACAATATTGGGTTCAGAACTCGCAATGGTGATGCTGGTTCTTGGAATGGATGGAGAGAATTTATTCACTCAGGAAATATCAGTTCACAGTCAGTAAACTATGCAAACTCAGCAGGTAGTGTGAGTTGGTCAAATGTTAGTGGCCGTCCTGGATCTCTTTCCCAGTTTACTAATGATTTAGGAAACTATGGAGGATGGATCACGACTAATGGTCGTGCGTATCCGCGCAGATCGGATGGAGCAGACATGAATTTCTATTGGAGTGGTCAGAGTGGACAACCTACTTGGTTATGGGGTTCTAATGATGGGATCAATCATTATGTATGGAATCCATCGAATTTCAGTGTGAATTATGCAAATAGTGCTAACACAGCGAATAGTGCAACCAATGCCACAAATGCCACAAATGCGACCTATGGTAGATATATTTATGATAATGGCGCATATTCAGGTGCTGCTGCATGGAGAGAAGCCTCTAGTATGCATGTATATTATTCTTACTTGGGTAGATTAGTCTATAACAATGGGGCATATTCTGGTAGTGGTTGGGTTGAAGCCAGTGATCTTGGGGTAAGGTATGCAAATAGTGCGGGATCTGTACCCTGGTCAGGAATTTCAGGAAGGCCGAGCAATCTTACTCTTTGGGATTCCTGGTACGGTTCTGCTTATCTGGGGTCTAATGGTGATTTGTATATGGGTTGGGCTGGAGCTTGGACGAGTTCCTGGTTCAACCAATCAGTAAGGTCAGATGCTTCTCCAACGTTTTCTACAATTTATACTTCTAATTGGTTAAGAACTTACGGAGCTACTGGATGGTATAATCAAGACTATGGAGGAGGAATCTATATGACCGATGCCACATATGTGCGCACATATGGCAGTAAACATTTTTTTGTTGATCAAAATATTTACGCTGCCGGTTCTGTCAATGCAGGAGGCGATATTATCGGATTTACTTCTACACCATCAGATGTGAGGTTAAAAAAGAACATGAAACGAATTACTGGTGCTTCTGATATTGTGCGTAAACTAAACGGATATTATTTTGATTGGAAGAGTACTGGGAAACATGATATTGGATTGAAAGCACAGGACGTAGAAAAGGTTCTTCCAGAAGTAGTTAAGGAAACCAAGTTATTATTTCATTCACCTCTTGGAGAAAAAGACGAAACAAAATATAAAGTAGTAGAGTATGAGAAGATCATTGCAGTTTTAATTGAAGCGCAAAAAGAACAAATGGATTTGGTGGATGAGTTGCGTAAAAAGAATGAAGAGAATGGAAAAGTGATAGAGTCTTTATTAAAGCGTGTAAATGATCTGGAAAAGAACATGAAGCCACAACAGGTAAGAAAAACTATTTCTGTATCCAAAAAGTAAAGCAAGGGTTATGAAAATAAAAATCATTCTTTGTTTGATGACACTTTTTACGATTCCTCGAATCGATGCTCAGGTAAGCATTTCGGGTCATGTGGCTTATGTATGTGATTCCGAATATGGAAGTGGAACTGTTACCTTCTATAGCTATGCATTTACCGGATCTGCACAAAATTATTCAGTAAGAATTGGTGCTTCTTCGAACCCTTCATTGAACCCGGTTATTTTTTCAGGAACAGTTTTTACAAGTAATTTCAGTTTCTCACAATCAACGTCTTTAACTGTTGGTCATTATATCCGTATTAGCGTCACTTCTGGTTCTTATTCTGATACAAAAGACTTTGTGATATCAAGATTGAACACACCGGGTCAGCCGACGATATCACCCGGGTATGCTGAAATATGTCCTAGTGGTAGTCAATCATTAACGGCATCAGGAGGATCAGGATCTTATCAGTGGTACCGTGATGGAAGTCCTGTAACAGGTTTTGGTAATAGTTATTCTGCGAGTAGTGGCGGTACTTATACCGTTACAGAGCAGAATAGTTGCGGTATATCATCGAGTAGTGGCGGTGCCTCTGTAGTTGAGTTAACTGTACCTGGTGCTCCGTCTATTTCAACAAATAGTTACAAAATCTGTCCTGGTCAGAGTGCAACATTAAGTGCCAGTGGATCAGGAAATATTCTTTGGTATTTAAATGGTGGTTACTATACATCAGGATCTTCTACCTCTACCACTACGAGCGGAACTTACTATGCTGTTGCACAGAATGTGTGTGGGACAAGTGGGGGATCAGGATCAATTTATATTGCTCCCGGTAATAGGTTACCGGCATCAGGAACATTAACGTTTAGTATGATCAATACAGCACTAGGCAGATCAGCAAATCAGGCGAATACTACATTGAGTGCATTGATTTGGGCTGCGGATTCACAGGTACCAAAATCAACACCGCACCGGATCAGTTATTTCTACAATTACTGTTATTAACGGTCGAATGAAAATCACCGGTGCCGGCAGCTCGATCACCAGGCCTCAGCGAAAATAGTCGACTGTTGATGGCTTGGCCAGCGTCCGGATCTTCCTGCAGCTGTGAAAAATAGTCGAATAAAACACAAAAATTGATGTATGAAATTAGTTATAGCTGAAAAACCATCTGTTGGTAGAGAAATTGCAAAGATATTAGGTGCTGATACTGTACGCAGTGGATACCTCGAGGGTAATGGTTACTTGGTTACCTGGGCTTTTGGGCATCTTGTTCAGTTGTCTGGACCAGAAGAGTATGGTTTTACAACATGGTCAAAAGAAAATCTTCCTATACTTCCCGAATCTTTCTCACTGTCTGTTAAACAGGTAAAGGGTAAGAGCGGATATAGTAACGATGAAGGAGCTGAGAAACAGATAAAACTCATTGGTCAACTATTGGATCGAGTAGAGCGCATTGTCGTGGCTACAGATGCAGGTAGAGAGGGAGAATTGATCTTCCGGTTCATCTATGAATACCTGGGATGCCGAAAACCATTTGATCGTCTGTGGATCTCTTCTTTAACGGAGAAAGCGATCAGAGACGGTATTAATGAATTAAAGCCGGGTAAAGATTTTGATCCATTATATCATTCTGCAAGATGCCGTGCAGAAGCTGATTGGTTGGTAGGTATCAATGCTACACAGGCATTAACGCTTTCGTCCGGAAATAAGGGCTTATTATCTCTAGGTAGGGTACAAACACCGACCCTTGCCATGATCTGCGAAAGATACTTGGCAAATACGGGCTTTAAAGCTGTTCCTTATTACCTGGTAAAGATTGGTTTGGAGAAGGGTATCCCCTTTGGTGCTATAGCGATTAAGGGCGGAAAGGTTCACCATTTCAATAATCTACCGGAAGCACAGTCACTAGAGGGAAGAGTAAGGGGGAAGGTTGTAAAATTGAAGGAACTTGAAAAGGAGGAACAGCAAGAGCAGCCGCCATTGTTGTATGATTTAGGTTCGCTTCAACAGGATGCCAATAAGCGAAATGGATTAAGTGCAGAAGCAACGCTACGCATTGCCCAGGAATTGTATGAGAAAAAATTGATTACTTATCCACGAACAGGAAGCAGATATATTGGAGAGGATGTATTTGAAACAGTACCAGGATTGATCAGGAATGCAATGGGGTATGAACCATTTGCGCAACCGGCGGCAGAGTTAATTAAAAAGAAGCTGAATAAGCGATCTGTCAATGATGGAAAGGTAACGGATCATCATGCGCTTTTACCTACCGAGAACAAGCCCGGAAAGCTTTCAGGAGATGAAAAGATAGTATATGACCTGGTAGTTGGCCGTATGCTTGAATCTTTCGGAGAGGCGTGTAAAAAAATGGTAACAACAGTGGTATTTGAGGTTAAGATAGAACCGAAACCGGAATTTGATTTCATGTCAAGGGGTGTTCAGATTGTTTATCCCGGATGGAGATCTGTATGGGGTGTTAAAGAGGAAGAAGATGGCGAGGATAATCAGTCTATACCTGCGTTATCGGTTGGAGAGGAATTGCCAGTAAAGGAAGTTTTTACAGAAGCAAAGAAAACCAAGCCTCAGCCCTTATTTACTGAGGGAACGCTATTAAAAGCAATGGAGACAGCGGGACGGGAAGTTGATGATGATGAGTTAAGGGCGGCCATGAAGGACTGCGGATTGGGAACACCGGCAACCAGGGCGGCTGTAATTGGTAAGCTGTTTAGCATAGGCTACATTGATCGCCAGAAAAAGAGTATTGTTCCTACACCAAAGGGGTTGGAAGTGTATAATCTAGTAAAAGAAAAGAGTATCAGTAAACCGGTACTAACGGGAGAGTGGGAGAAGAAGTTAGAGGATATCCGCTGTGAGATTTATTCAGCAGGAACGTTCATGAATGAGATTAGCGAATACACATCAGTATTGACAAAGGAGATACTGGAGCAATCAGGAACTATCAATGTTTCAGCTATGCAACCGGGTGCTACAGGTATTGGTTGCCCGAAATGTAAAAAAGGAGTTATTACTATTCGAGAGAAAGCTGCGGGATGCTCTGAGTATAAGTCAGGATGTGCCTTTACGATCTGGAGGACGATAGCATCGAAGAAATTAACCGACACACAGATTCAGGCGTTAATTCAAAAGGGCAAAACAGGGACAGTGAAAGGGTTTGTGAGTAGTAAGACGAATAAGCCTTTTGAAGCAGCATTAATACTAGGATCAGATTATAAAGTTTCATTTGTTTTTGATAAGAAATAAGCAAGAGTTTGTTCTGGTTTTCATTGTTTCATAAGGGTAGGCTGCGATTCGTCGCAGCCTTTTTTATGCCCGAATTCACAATCGTTGCTACCGAATTCACATTATGTGTTGGTGATAAACGAGGTTTCAGGGAATATTCGGCATGAAACAAAAAATCAAATATTATGAATCCACTATTCAAAGAGAAGATAATGGCCGACTATCCTGATTGGCATTATAAACCATTCAGATTGACTATTGCGGAAATGAATAATCCGCATAAAGTAATTGATCAGTTTTTTGATCGGTATGATTTACCGCAGATAAGAACCTGTTTAAAAGACATGTTGTATGATGCTATATGGATGGATGATAATGATGCACCGATGCATGTTGCTACACACGACGATCTTGAGAAATTGATTGACGCTGCTTGGTTGTTAAGGAAAAAAAAGTTGATGAAAACCTCTTCGATTATTCAACTAACAAGAATAGAAGATAAGGATTTGCCAAAAGATTATAAGAATATCCAGGAGTTCTTTGATTCAATAACACTTCCTAAAGCTTTGGAATACTTAACCTCAGCAATTAGAGCAGCTGAGGCAATGGGAATATGGGAAATGTCGACACCTAATGATCTTCTTAATTTTTTTGAAAGTCTTGATAGTTTGTTTGAATCAGTATATAATATAGTTACCGATGATAATATAATGGAAAAGGCGGCTTTAAGTAGGAAATACAAGAATCCTGATTTGACAAATTATTCCCTCTACTGTGCTAATTATGATCAGTTAATGTCTTGGGATTATTTTCCTCGCAGTTTATCTACGAAAGAGTTTCGCGACCCTTACAAAGCATTGGCTTTATTTAAGTCTATACGAGTAAAGGAAGATTGGAAAGAGATCTTGGATTATATAATGAATGGAGCGCTTAGTAAAAAGAGTCTAACTGAATCCGGGATATACTTGGAGACATTTACGATATCAGAACAGTTACGAAAAGTGATAGAAGGGTGTCATTTAATTTATGTGCGAACTACATTTAAAAGGGAAAATATATGATATCATCGAATTGTACATTTTCATCCAAAAATGAGGACTTAGAAAATCGACTAATTACCATTGTAAAAGAGGTTGCGAACCCAGATTTGATTTATGTACTTGGAGTAGTTCGTAAGAACAGGATTATTGAGTCAATTTTTCGAAATAATATTTATCAATCGCAAACAGATTTATCATATTTTCTTTTTGTATTATTAAGACAAGATCCTGATACTACACTTGTCAAAATTCAGGAACGAATTGAACAACAGTGTGAATCGGTTGCAAGTACTACGTGTCTTGTGTTGGAGACACAAACATTCGAGCAATGGATATTGGAGGGTCACGGATTCGCGCATTTGATATATTCAATAGATCCTATCTATAAAGTTGAAACCATTTGTTTAGGACCAATTGGGTTGAAAAAATCGGATAAATCAGTTAAGGAACAGCACTATTGGGATGCTTGTAATAAATACCAGGAATTTATGGCTGGAGCTGAGTTATTTAAGATCCGCAAGCAGTACAAATTTTCGATGTTTATGTTGCACCAGGCAATGGAACATGTTTTGTCGGGCGTCCTTAAGATAGGAATGGGATATTATTGTTGTACGCACAGTATTGAAAGGCTAATTCGATATGCAGGTTTCATATTGGGAGAAATTCATGAGATTTTTCCTCGGAATAATGAAACAGAGAAGCGGCTCTTTAAGCTTCTTCAAAGGGCATATATTGAAAGCCGATATGGTACAGATTATGCGGTGAATTTTAAAGATCTTGATGCTGTCTTCAGTAAGGTAGAAAGGGTGAATCAAATAGTTAAGGACTGGGTAAGGGGTAGTAATAATAGTGGTAAAGGATTCGACTAAAAAGGCGAAGATCTTGCTACTGCAGATCCCGGGACCAGGAAATTTGTACGACCAGAAATCACCGGCGTCATCAGCTGCAGCAGCTGGCCGGTACGAAATCGGTCGACTAAGAGACTCTTACTATTTTCCTGATCGGTATTATCTTAATTAGTATTATTTTTGTTCTACAATTGTTGACAAAATCGATAGTACTTATCGATAACAGTCGTGGAGCTGAAATAATTAGCAGTATTTAATAAACTGCTCAAAAAGTAAGCGTTGAAACGATTAGCTTGAAAAGAGCAAGTAACCGGACGTTTAGAGCGGTGCCCAAAGGGGTTGATGTTTCCCTTTTGCAATTAAAATAAATGCCGGTTATATACCGGCTATTTCATTTGTATTAGCTTGGTTTTCAGTAAGATTCCCCTCTCTGGACGAAAAATTGTTAAATGTTTTTATTTTTTTGCAGAAAGTTTTTACTTTTGACTTGCGGATGAACGGGGATGGGTTTCCATCGGACGTTTTGAGCTACGGCCCGAAAGGGTTATCAAGTTTCCCATCTGCTTTTAAAAATTTTAGCCAGTTAATTACTGGCTATTTTTTTTGTACATAGTTGACAACGTTAATTTTTTGTCTGTTCGTTCTTTAGTGTATCGGTCTTTTTTATCAGTATATGTCATACAAACAGTATAAAGAACTTTATTGATTGTTTTGTAGAAATAGATGCCTGGTTCTCCCCGTTGGTTAGGAGATGCAATTTGATAACTATCGTGTTCACGAACAATTGTAGTTACAAGGTCAAAATCCTGATCGACTACAGGGATTTGGCCACGTTCTTTTTCTTTTTTGTGTGAATGGTATTTCAAAACATGGGCAATGCCAAATGGGTTTAGAATAAGACGGGCACCGATTACGTTAACACCAGTATCCTGGGAGATATCTCGAGCTGTTGAATTTGGGAATTGCCCGAAATCTAAAACATACTGTTTTTTTAATTCCTCGTTTTCTTGCTTCGCTATGGTTAAAAGTTCCTGAACTGTTGGATTTTCGATACTCATTAATTAATCTTGATTGCCTTGATCATAAAAGGGTGTACATATATAATATACTAAATAATTTTTATTAAATCACTATAACAAAGGCGGAAGTTCGTCGTATTCATACTCATCGGTAGGGTCTTTCTCCATGAGTTTGAACTGTTCTCGAAAATCCTTACTAATGGTATGAGCCGTCATCTCTTCAGAACAATACTGATAAGATGCTATCGATAGGATTTGCTCTTCTGATAGTTTGGGTTGTATCCATTCCCATGCAAGATGATCAGGGAGAATGGTTGGCATCCGCTTCTTGGTATTATGGACTTGTTCCATAAGGTCATTGGCTTTGGTTGTGACGATGGCAAAGGTATCAAAGGTTTCTCCGGTGTCTTGATCAGTCCATGGTTGCCATATCCCGGCCATGAAGAAAACGGGGTGTGCGGGAATATCTATGAAGTATGGATATGTCAAATCTTTTTTTGCGTTATCAGGTCTGAAATGTCTCCATTCAAAAAATCCGGAAGACAAAACAAGGCATCGACGATTTAAGGCTGAATTACGATACATTTTGCTTTCCAGAAGTTTTTCTGCAGTAGCATTGAGGGTAGTGAATTTTTTACGGGTAATGGCCAGTTCTGAGCTGTTTTTTATCCATGCCGGGATGAACTCCCAATGTGCATCCTGTACGGTAAAATCCTGGCCATTATTGGCAGGTTTGATGATTGGCCAGTCGGAGAAGTCAAAGCCGCTTGCAAGCTTCCTGAGGGAGTTTAAATGGCTTAATTCTTTCTCAATCTCTTTAAGCCGGATGTATTCGGCTTTGGATACCCTGATCCCGTTATAATAGCACATAAGGGGTATTATTTAGGATGAAATTAGTGATAATTCAAAATACTAAATATTTTAGTCTCTTGTAGCAGCTGGGAAACCGGCATAAAGCACCATGAAAAGCATGGAAAGTTGGGTATTCAGTGTATATGTTGACAATCGGTATTACCGATTGACGGCAGAGGTCATTTACCGTTCTGATCAGGTAGAGCGTATCTGTGTAAAGGGTCGTGACCGGTCAATTGTGTTACAGAACAATCGACCATTATTCCGAGGCAAGGGTTTAAAGCACCGGCGACCGAACTGGAAGCTGATTGAGGGCACAGGAAACAATGCCTATGCCCTTGAAAGGATCATTGCTGCTTTATCATCTTACTTAGATAGAATGGACGTTTAATTCATCTGTTCGTCGAGAATATTGGTATTACCAAGAACAAATAACACGGTTTTCTTCATCAGTGATGCATATTGAGTCGCAGAGAGGTTCTCATGACCATCGAGCCAGTTAATATCAGTGATATCTATTTTCCATTCTGGACCTGTATCGAGGTGAATGGATTGTTTATTAATCGACCCTAAGAATCGAGGTGGCTTATGCCTTGTGATCATTGGAATATAACTGTTGAAATCGATGGTGTAGACAGGATCTTTGGATTCAAGGATTGTTGCACTTTTTCTTAATTCAGGGTATAGGGAAATATAGACTTGATAAGAGGAGAATGTAAATGTTTGACCGTCTTTGTAAACGAGATATGTGTATCCTGTTGGTTTGATTCTATATACTGTAGCTGTACTAAGTATTTCTAAAACCTCAAGAGTAGCACAATTAAGGCTGCGCAGTGTAACGAGTAATTCGGGAGATGGTAATGCTGTGATCTCTAAGTTTGCTTTTCTGAACTGAGTAATAAGGAATTTGACTTGTAGTTCGAGATCAAAGTTTCTCCAATGTTTGGAGGAAATAGATACTGATTTCATAGACGGATGCTGCTGTTGTAAGTGTGCCTCACTTTTTGATTATTAACGCTTAATTGTTGTCAGATTCGATTGGTTGTGCATTATCATCCTGCCTCTTACCACGAGCCAATAATTCTCCGGTCTCGGGGTCATGCAGTGCATTTTTTGGACTGAAGAATGCAGAGAGTAAAGTCGCTACACGATTTAGATCTTCGTGACTGGGTTTGAAGTTTTGGGGATGTTGGAGATTGTTGTTTTCCATGATTGAAATTGTGTTTTAAAGTTACGAAAAAGTTAGGCACCAAAGCCATTATAGCGAGATCTAATATCGTTAATGAGTTGTTCAGCCATTTCCATTGTATTGGTTTTTTTGATGGCAATGGTAAGATCCTGTACGATATGGTAAGGAATGTACTCTGATAGATAGAACTCTGTGGCTTGTCCTTTGATAGAAACGAGAATGCGATAAGGCTTGGTCATTACTTTACGGATCTTCTCAGCTTTTAGCAAAGCGGCTGGGTCACCTGTTTGACGGTATTGTTGGATTAGATTATCCATTGCTGTAAAGCGCCCGTATTTTCGCAAAGGGCATTTTTTTATATACCGATAAGATTTGTAATAGCGTTTTCGTTTCGGTGTGATATCCTCTATGAAGTCATTATAGGAATACTCAGGATATTTTTCTTTCATAAAGAGAAAAGCCATTAGAGGGAATCGCCTATGCATACGTCTGGCCGCTCGGAGTCGCCTGAGTGCAGTCAATTTCTCTGGAGTATATTTTGCCATAGCTATGCTTTTCTTTTGTTCATGATCGCCTGTAATACTTCGGCACTGCCATTACAAAGGGGATTGGCGAGACAGCGAATAACGAATGCAGCTGTTACGATCCGATCAGGTTTGTGGTGGACCAAAAATTCTCTTTGCTCCATAACAGCCAGCCCGGTAGGACCGTTAATGATTTGTTCAATAAACTGGTCGATATCGACTGCTTCAAGCTTTGGCTGATTAGCTGTTACACCATGGTAGAAACAGTCATTTTCTGTTTTTGTAAGATTATCATTGGGAGTAAAGAAGATCTGAAAATGACCGTTGGTTTTGTTGGTGGTTACAACGATTTGTTGGTCGTTGTAATAGAACATTTCTGTTCTGTAATTTCGAGTGGATGCATCTACGATACATCTACCATTTTGTCTCAATTCTTGGATAAGTTCCTTAGTTGTTTTCATGATTTATGAATTAAAGTGGTAAAATGATACGACTGAATTAAACCAGGATCTCGCATGATCAGCTGGCTACCTGCGTGAAATGTTCGACCAAATGAGGATCGAGCTCCGGATGATCACGCCGGCGGTCGCTGAAATTGTACGACTGATTAGACGGGTTGTTGTTGAAAGAAATTGTTAGCGAAGGCTTCTACTTCATCGAAAAATTCACCGTTCCATTCTCTGCCGGTGTTAAGTTGTTCAAACTGATTGGTTAGGTCGTGAGTGAGTTCGTAGAGTCCACCGGTACCCTTGGTACTATGAATATGATGTGGGTAAGATCCTTCGGTATCGAGGGATCGGATGATGATTTCTACAAATTTAAAGTGAGATTCGTGCCAAGATTCAAACCCATTGGGGAAGGATAATGTAGCCATAGATTTTCTGCTGTTTTAAGTGTGCCTCACTTGAATAATTAAATAATGTAAATATGCTACAATATACGTCAATACTGGGTTTCAGCAAAATAAAAAGGAAAATATTTTATTAAAAAAAGTAAAAAAAACAGTAATAAAAAAACAACAAAAAGTCTTTTGTTTCCCTGTTGTGCAAGAAAAAAAGATAGGGTTAGGGTAATATGTCGCTACGCAGTAGCACCATTAAAAACGGGTGGGTGGGGCAGAGCAAAAAAAGGGCTATGTATTGCCCTCATCTTTAAAAGAATAGTAGGAGTTAGCGGTTAAAATGATGTGATCAAGGAATTTTATATTAAGAAGTTCGCAAGCTTCTTTTAGTTTTCTGGTAACAGTTTCATCACTCATAGAGGGTTGTGTATTGGCTGAGGGATGGTTGTGAGCAACGATGATCCCAGTAGAGGCTGAAAGTAGTGCTGTTGCAAGAATAAGTCTAGCATCAAATACGCATCCATCAATTGAGCCGAAAGATTGTCTTATGAAACCCAAAACCCTCATGGATTTGTTGAGAAAGATAACATAAACGGATTCGTATAATTCAAGAGTACCTGGTTCCCAAATTTCTCTAAAAATGTCAACTGCATCCTGATTGGTACGAACTGAAATTCGATCTGTGTGGGGAAATGGGTTTTCGACGATTAGTTTCAATTTGGGAAGGGAGAATTTGTTGGGCATGTAGAATAATTTTAAGGTTAATAATGCCCTTTGAACAAAATTTTTGCGAGTAAGACCAAACATGAAGCGGCATAAATGAAGGGTATGTGTAAGGAGTTGTGTTTAAGCGCCGCGGTTTGGTCGCCCGAAGCAAAGAATTTTATCTTTGCGTGCATTAACCTTGAAGAGAAAGAGAAAAGTAAACGACGAAGTGCGACCATGATTGCAGTGAAAATCCCGAGCATAGCGAGGCATTGCAACGAAAAGCAGGATATAGTCGCCCCAAAAGAAAAAAAACTAAATTTTCAAACCATTCTGTTCTGGCCAAACGCCCTCTTGCTGCATATTATATTTAGCGACATCAGACACCCAGCGAATCGCATCCTGGTTTTCGTGTATCAGTACGGCAATTTCATTAGTTGCAAAATAATTGTTGGATACTAAGTTCATGTCATGATCATACATTCTAGTGCATCCGTTATCATCAGATTCCATCAGGTTAAGAAAAAAAACGAACTCGTCAGTGATCATGTAAAGAGAAAAAGTTTCGTCCTGGTGTTTGACTTCTTTAGGAAATTTATGAAGCAAAGAATCGTCATTAAAAGGCTCATTCATAACTAATTGATTTTAAATGTTTTATAAACCGATAATTTATCTTATGTTAAATCACTCATAGATTCCATCAGCCTTAGCAACGCCAATGAGAGTTTTAATTTTACGGGTTAAGTCTTCAGAAAATTGTTTTGTTTCAATCTGGAATTTTTCATTAATAATTAAAATGCCACCTTCTTCCTTAATATCATTCTCAATGCTTCTCAATGCCCACATGGATTGGAATTTGAATTTAACAAACTTAGTAATGATCAATTCCTGAGCAATTTTGGAGAGAGGATCATTAATGTTATTATCAAAATGAGGGTATTGAATATAGAATTTCATATTAAGAAAAACTTAGTTAATAATTGACAATGTAGAAAAAGTCATTGAAGGATGTACATTCTGTTTGCGAGCAATTACTAAAACAAATTTCATCTGAATAAAGAGCCGGTTAATAACCGGCTCTAAAATTGATAATATTAATATTTGTAGGCTATTCCTTTTTTGGCTGATTGAGTACCACCCAATCCCCTACTACCGTTTGACTGTAATCCTGCATCTTTATCCGAAGTCATCAAAATGAACTGACATCCAAGTTTTGCTGCCTCTTTTTTTAGTTTTTCCTCAGCTTTTCTATCATTACCGGAAGCGGTTCTATAATTAATAAGTGAGGTTTTACCTTTGATTTCACCAACTTTTGTTAAACCTGCAGTTGCGGAATTATCTTCGAGGATAATAACTTTTTCCCAATCATCTTCAGAGGAAATAACAATTTTAGGTGAAAGGTTTTCTACTCGCCCACTTTTACCATAAACAATTTTTTCAACCAGGTATTTACTTACAGTTTGTTCCGCATCTTCATTAACATATTTGAAAATAACGGTGAATTCAGTGACTTTAACGATAGAACCTTCTACCGTTTTCCCGTTATTCAACGTGATTTTGTCAGCCTGTCCAAATGCGGTGATAAAAAAGACACACATAAATGCGAGAGATAAAAGAACTTTCTTCATTTTTAGTTAAGGTTTAGAATTAGCAAAATTAATAATATTTAATGAAATTAAGATCTATATAGATGATCATGCTGGTGTTCATCACTGAGTTTAGCGATAATGGATTTGGCATTAGCCAGAGATCCTTTTTCCATGTTGCGATAGGACTTGATAAATTCTATTGTTTGCTGTATGGTAGTGTTCATTTTTAAAAATTGAATTAAGTAATTGAAATTATAATATTTTAAGTTGTTCCCCTTTACGGACAGCCTCTTTCACCATTTTCCATTCATATTTTGTTGGTTTTCTGATTTTTACAAAGGAAAGAATCTCTTTTGCTCTTGTGGTAGATAAAATTTCATCTTCGACTACTACTATATGCAAAGTCCTGAGTCTGTCAGGACCAGTCGTTGTTGTTTTATAATCTAATTTCATTACTTAGTGTTTAAAGTCTTGAAAATAGAATCACGCTCCTGATCAATGGATTTTCGCAAAGACTGGATATTGCCGAGATTCCTTCGCACAGCTTCGAGTTTGGACCGGGAATCAGAAAGCTGTCTGTTAAGGGTCAAATTTTGCTCCTGGAGGCTTTTGTATTTAGGGAGCAAATCAATTAGTTCGTGAACTGCACGAAGGACTGTTTTAGTTGATGCCCATTCGCCAAAGTGTTCCATAAGGAAACAAATGGCCTGTCTATCCTTGTCTGATAAAACAGATTGTTTGATGTAAACCTCTTTAAAAGTAGGTTTGAATTTTTTTTGCTTCGATGAGTTGGCGCTCACTGTCGGCTTGCGTTTTGAATGCATTGGTTCATTTCATTTGATAGTTAAAAGATCTATTCTCTATAGGGGTAAGAGAATAAATAAAAGTACAAAAATGTCTTGAATCATGCAAGGAAATAGTCGACTATTTTTTGACCTGGAAACACCGGGACCGGTTGGCCGGCCGCTGAAACAGTCGAATGATTTCGCAGCAATCCGGAGCTGCAGCTGCTGGCCAGGAGAGAGAATAGTCGAATGAAAAAAGGGACGGCAAAAGCCGCCCCAAAACAAAAACCAACCAAACAATTAGTTTATATTCTCATAACAGCGGTGTTATAAACAACTACGTCTTCATTCACAGTATTCTCTTTTTTCTTAGTGAGTTCATCATGAATTAATTTATTGATTTCAAAAAGGCGTGTTTTGGCTGCTGTTAGTTCTTCTTCTTTGTCAAAGTTTTGCTCCAGGAGCGCAGAAGCGTTTTTCAAAGACTGAGTATGTGTTTCAATTGATTCCTTCACCTGTGTTAGTAATTCCCCTCCACCGCAGATAATATTACGAATGGATATCGCTGCTCCTGATTCAGAAGAAGATAAGGTTTTAAGCGGCCCAATTTTCTGATCAGTTTCCGTGTCTTTAATATAGTATTCAATACTAATAACATTATCTATTCTGGCCATGATCTTATAACCGGCAACCTCTCCTATCGGTACAAAATCGTGAGAAACTTCTGAAATGCCTCTACCGTTAACATCCGCCAGGGCTTTTCTACAAAGCCTGGCTTGATGATCGAGAAGTGCTTTACCAGCTTCCCCGGGTTTTATATACGTGTTTCCGTTAACCACAAAAGGGATTATGGGTGATCCTGATTCTGAATCTTTGGGTAGCTGATCAACATGACGAATAAGGCGTTCGTATTTATCAACCGAATTCTTCGCATAGTCTAAACTCCTTTCTGTCCTTCTGATCGATTCCTGGGCACTGTATTTTTGAGCAAGATGAGATTTCTTCAAAGCTGATAGTTCAGTAACTCGCCTATCAAGACTTGCTTTTTCTTTTACCAAAGGATTACCGGATAATTCAGCACCCATAGCAGATAAATCAATTTCTTCATTTATGTCTTTGACTTCCCGAAGCGTTACTTTATCAGTCTTTACCTGTTCGATAAATCGTGTTTTGATTCCGTTTAGATTGTACATGTAGGAGTCGAAAGTTCTTTCAGTTGCATAATAAAATATATCAACTGTATTGTCGCAATGAACTTTTGCGGCCCAGTTGCCCTGTCTTTCTGCCCTGCCATTACGTTGGCCGAGGTCAGAGGGCCTCCAATTGATATCAACATGGTGTAATGCTGCTAACCTGTATTGGACATTGGTGCCAACTCCAAGTTTAGGAGTAGATCCAAGAGTGATCCTGATTTGTCCGTCATTAATTTTTGAGTAAAGTTTTTCACGTTGTGTCCTTGAATTATAGTCATGGATGAAAGCAATTTCGTCAGCAGGAACACCCATCCGGATCAGTTCCGTTTTTATGGTTTCATAAGCAACGAATCCCGAATTATTTTCATTAGCAAATTGGACACAAAGATTAAACTGGGATTCAGTTATATCGAGGATATCGATAAGTCGATTCTTAACAGTCGCTAATGTTGGTTTAGGGCTTGAATCATAATAATCTTGACCGAAAATTGTATTGCGCTCATGTTCTGTAATAGATCTAATTCCAATTTCCAGGGGCTGATCGCCTTCAAAAAGATCATAAAGGTTATCCATTGTGTTATTTGACTTAGGAGTGCTCATGTCGCAAAAGATCAATTGGGTTCCGTTGAAATGTGCGGTATTTTGATAGATATTAAAGACATTTCTGGCCACCTCTCCTATTTTGGTGCCACTATCGAGTGCAGGACTGATCATACGTGGATCAAGGCTTAATTTCTTAGCCATATTAATGGCCAGTAATTGGGCAGAATTGTTCTTTCCTGTCTTTGAATCATAACCTGCAGTCAATCCGAGTTCATTACGATAATCGTGGCCCTTTGATTGAACAAAGTGAAACAACATTTCTATGTATCGGAGTTGTTGTGATGAAGGTTGTATTTTAACCAGTGTGTGTCTTCCTTTCGGTTTATCAATAACCAGGTTTGAGTCATTGCGGACGTCAGCAAATTCTCTGTACATGGTTATCAGTTCGGGAAGGTTTTTAAATTCACGAATTCTATTAACAACCTTGTATTGACCGAGATAATACTCTAGGTCAGAGTAAATTGATGCGAATATGGATGCCCATTGATCAAAAGAATCGATGCCTCTTTCTTTTAATTTTGAGGGAGTAAGGTATTTTTGGATAAGATAGAGTTCTGAGATAGAGTTACTGATTGGAGTTCCTGAGAAAAAGGCAACACCATAGTCTCCCCGGTGCAGATCCTGTAAGTGTCGAATTGCCATAAGCAGGTTAAATGCTCTTTTTGAGCCTTCCTGGTTACCTAAACCATGTACATTTCGTAGGCGTGAAGTAAATTCAAGGTTCTTGAACTGATGAGATTCATCGACCATTAAAAAGTCTACGCCGAGTTGGGTAAAATCAAGAATATCATTATCCTTTGAAATATCACCCAGTTTGGCAAGTTTTTGTTCGTACTTATATTTTCTTGCTTCCAGACGTTTTTTATCCTGCCTGTCTGAACTCATTGAAATTTCATCAGAAAGCTGTTCGAGAAACTCTTTGTAAATTTTTTCTACGGATTTAGCGTTCTGAGGAATTTTTGCGAATTGATCATGGGTAAGTATGATACAATCCCAGTCATTGGTTGCTATGGAAGAAAGAAGTTTTTTTCTGTTTTTGGCTTCAAAATCCTTTTCGGTAGGAAAAAGAATTTTGGCAAAGGGATAGGCCTTTTTATAGGCAGCGTATAGATCTGGTACCTGGGCCTTTATACCAATGATCATTGGTTTATTAGCCAATTTTAACCGTCTTAGTTCATATGACGTCATTACCTGGACTAAAGTGTTGTGGGTGACAATAAAATCATCTGTTAAATATAGATGAGACTCGTGATCAACAGCTATACATTGTGCCTCATGAAATCCAATTGAGTTTATAGATGTAATATATCGTCTGGGTTTATATTTTGTTTTTGGTTTAACTAAATTGGCTTTTCTTGGTAATAAAAAAGGGTTGATGTTTGGCGGCATACAAAGGGTTACAGTATATGTAATTGCCGTTAAAATCCTAATTCCATTTTTTCTATACCCTCCATTTTTTATTCTTAAATGCGCAATACCCCCTAATGATTGAACGAGAAAAATTACATCTTCAGCTAATCCTTTTGAAATCGTAGTAAATTCTGAAGAAGTACCTTTTGAGTTAGCATATCCATCAGTATCCATTAAGCCTCTTAATATGGCAATCCTTACTTCAGTAGAATTGTATAGGTAATTTTGAGGCACTCTTTTTTTGTCAGATTTTTGATTAATTCCTAAACTACACACAATCCTTGTTAAAGGATTATTGTTAATACCATTCTTTTTACATTTTTTATCTATCATAGGAAAAGAGTAAGTATCACATCGTTTTGTTTTAAGTTTATAGACTTTTACGTTTTCAGGTAATACTTTCTCAATACTCTGAACAATAAACGGATCATTACATGATAAAATAGGTACATGTTTTAAAGATCCATCCCCAATTAAGACTCCACATAAGTATGGATCAATAGGAACATCTTGTTTAGTAAATTCAACAGGTTGAGTCACTAAAGGAATTGAATGATTTTTTGCATTAAGGTGCGGTGCAATTAGTGATAGCATGATTTCTTTTGTAGTTCTTACTTTAGGTTTCGAGCAATCCCAATCTTTATTCTGTTTATTCATTCCCTGATAGCATCGTTCAGCATAGTTTTGCGTAAGCCAAAGATGTTCTTCACAGCAATGAGTTTTTGAACCATCACTAAATACTATCTCAAATATTTCTTTCTTTCCTTGAGGATAAACCCCTATTACTTTTGTTGATTTTCCATCAACTGAAATAACTTCATCATTAATTTGAATATCGCCCATTTTTTTCCATCCTGTTGGCGTAAGGATTTTAGAAAAGAATGGTTGTGCTTTTCCCGCTCCAACAATATGATCACCAAGGCCTCCCCTATTCTGGAGCATTCTGAAAACACAATCTTTCTGGTGGGGCATGGGAACAAATCCAATCAATCCAGGGAAAATCATTTTCTGGCCAGATCCTGTAAAATCTCTTAATACAGAATTATTAAATCGTGTATTGTATATTTTTTCCAGTTCCGTTCTACGGTTATAATCCTGGAATTTAAAGTCGTCCCACAGGCCCTGAATTTTACGAAAATGTTCTTTGGCAAGCAGTGTATCTTCCTGATCGATAAATACAGCATCTTTCTGTTGTATTTTAACGATTGGTTCGACCCCATTTAATACGTGTTCAATGATCCAGACCGGAGATCGGTGTTTAGTTTGAAAAATTGATACATGCTCGTTATTGGGAAAAAAATTGATTTGGTATTCATCTGCGCTTTTCGAATAAGATATACCAATTCTTCCAGAATCAGATTGGGTTAGATAGGATAAAAAGGAAACAATATGTTCTTTAGGTATCCAACGTGCGTGTATTGGTGAATATATATCCTGTGCTGCAATGGGTTTAGGTTGAACAGATTTTAAAGCTTTAACGTGTATTTGGAATCGAGAATCTTCCTGAGCATAGGTAGTGGCAACAGAAAGCTTTTCAACAACATTACCGGATAGGTATTCATCCCTGGTTTGATAAAATCCTTCAGGCGTTAAAAAAATAAGGGCCTTCTCATCTTGCTGAGTGTTCATTACATCCTGAACTGAAGAGTTAAGAAGATCAGCAATATATTCCATCCTAAGTGTACCAAACTGGTTAATGGAAAGAGTTATTGCATCTTCCAGATTATCTACTGCAGTCAATACCTGTGCAGAAGGTGTAATGGTACGTTGAAAGAGTATATCAGATGCAGTAATTTGTTTTGTTTGAGGATCTACTTTTTCAATGCTAGAAATGAGATAAGTATCAGCTGCATCAAGTTTCAACAGTTTAGAATTGCCTGGTGATTGTATCCTTCCAAAAAGTTTTATAAACTGATTGTAATCTTTTTTTAACTGACTACGAATCGGATCAATTGTTTCATCAGCATATCCATTAGATTCGTAATAGATCACTTGTTTTAGCCCTTGTCTAATTTTAATTAGTAACCCAACTTTACGTGCATCCTCTTTTCTGATAGTAACGGGATCAACATATCTGAAAATATTTTCTATTCCCCCCTCTCCTACTTCTTTATATAGATCAGCCGTGATTCGACCAACGTAACCATCAGGAAACTGTACTAAGTTTCCAATGGAGTCAAAATCAGAAATCGCGAATTTGCGTCGAAGATCTTCTTCCAGTTTTATTGAAGAAGCTATTGTTGTAGACTGGTATAATGGTTCTTGTATAGACTCTGTTCCTATTGAAACTATTTGTTGATGTAGTACATGAAGATCATTCGTATCAGCAACAACTGTATAATTGTTTTCTTTAAACATTCCACTAGAGAATGCGTGTTTACCAAGAACATGATGAGGATTTTTTAAAAAGTATCCATTAATTAAAGCTGTGCTAGTGGTTTTATTTACATCCGTTAACTCATAGTCATAAACATGTAGCAATGGATTATCTTGGTTAAACATGATAGGTTTATCTCTCTTCTGGAGAATAAGGATATCCGTAACCACTTCTGTACCCGCTTCTGTAATGAAAGCTGATTCTGGTAAACGTAATGCAGTGACAAGGTTACAGTAGTCGCCAATTATTTCTCTTATTTCGCTATTTTGGTGTGAATCCAACGTGAATCGGCTTGTAACGAAAGCTAGTAAACCACCGGGTTTAGCGAGTAGTATTGATTTTGCAATAAAGAAATTATGAAGGTTAGAAGCCGCTTTTTCAAAGCGTTTGTCTTGATACCTGGTTAGTGTTGGGTCATAGATAGGTATTTTAGAGAAGGGTACGTTTGTTATGATGAGGTCATAATGATCTTGTGGGAGTATACTTCTTTCAAAAGGTTGTATTTGAACATTAGCATCAGGTAATATTTTTTGAAGCAATAAACCTGTAATAGGATCGATTTCTATAGCCGTAAAGCTGGAGTTACTGGCTATTTTTGAAGGTGCAATAGAAATAAAGCGTCCGGTACCCGAAGCAGGATCAAGTATTTTACCTCCTTTAAAGCCCGTCTTTAGGATTATTTCATAAATGGCAGAGGAAATAGCATCTGGAGTAAAATGTGCGCTTAAAATCGTTCTTTTAAGGCCATCTATGTACTTTTCAATGTATTGTTGATCACCGTTTGCAAGTGTTTTGATTAGATCATGAATTTCAGTTACACGTGCTTTAGTTATGGCGGGGATTCCATCCCATGTATCCGGATTTTGATCTGTAGGATCTAAAAGGATCTCTTTGAGTCCTCCGAAGCCACTGTAAGCGGCGATCTTTTCTTGCAGATCGGTTGTTAATGGCTCGCCGTTACTTACTCTTACAAGGGCTTTAAAAGCCTCAATATTGCGTGTATATGCTTGCGGCTTACTAAATGACTTTAGTGTTTCATTTAGATTTGGGTCGTATGAAAAAGAATAGTTTTTTAAACGAGTTGGGCGTTGTATAGAACTTCCTGAAGGACTTCCGATTGTATTTGACCGTGTTGAGTCATTTTCTCTGTTTGAGATAGATGTTGATATCTGAGAGCCATTTTGTTGTGATAGGCTTCCGTATGTTGATTTAGAAAGTTCTGCAGTGTTCCCTCCGATTTCATGCTGTCCAATCGCTGAGGTTGTAAGGTCGACAGTCGGTTGAATAATGTCGCTGTTATTCCCTCCATTTCCGATGTCTCTAGAGCTTGGTTGGTCAGATTGATTGCGAATGTTTCCTTTGTTGTCGCTTGAAGTGTTTTCATTGTTTAATTCTGTTTGATTGTTAAAAAAAAGGTCGAATAATGATAGTTGATTGGAAGTTGATTTTTCTTTCTTGGGATTCATAACTTACATGGATTAGTAAGAGGTTAAGCAAGTAAATCGAAAATAAAGCTACCCCCGAAGGGGTAGCGTTTCAAGCAAAGGTTGAAGTCTGGCGATCAGGGATGCATGCTTTTTCCCTGGACCTCATCTTGCTTTAGGTTCAACTTTTCGTCTCTTGCTTTTCTTTCTTCCTGATTAAGGTGCTTGTAAAGATTCGAATCGTTGGATTCAATCTTTTTATACTGAGCATCAGCAGTCAAGAAAATAGTTACTTGTTTATCATCAATTTTGCAACCAATCATTGCAAAGTCACCTTTTAATAGAGAGTTCAGAGCTGAATCCATATGTTCAGGATTAGTTGATGAAAAATCCATTTTTTTATTTTCTTTGATAGCCCTTTCGAGATCAAATTTGAATTCGCCAATTTTCTTGGAAGTATGATCGTATTTGATCCAGTTGTTATCAATTAGGTGAACACTACGGCCATCTAATAGATTCAATGCTGCTTTGAGGGTGAGATTTTTATGTTGATCATCCTTTTTCAAGAACACATCAAATGTGTGTTTAACGGATTGTGGCTCTTTGATCTTAACGATGATTGAGTTCATTAGTTCAGGAGTAAAGCTGTTGAAATAGACAGTTCCATTTTTTTTGTTGAAGTTGAGTTCAACATTTGCAAGCATATCTGTTGAAATGCCTTTTGTGTCGTCTTTGAATCCTGTGCGACGAAACGTAAGATTATCAACTTTGAATGATTTACGTCCATCTTCGTTTGGATCATTTGCCCATGATTCAAATGCGGGTTTAATAATTTCCCAAACATCTTTAAGGCCCAAGAGTTTCATTGTACCTTGGAGCTTTTCAGCGGCTGTTTTCTGCGTATTTTGCTCGCCAGCATTTTGTGTTGACATGTGGTTCATTTTATTTTGTGAAAGAATTTCAGGCTTGGCGGCCTGGTTATTGTTTAAATTTTGAGTCGGTAATTTTTCAGGATAAAATTCATTCATGTAATTGATTGCGTAATTACGTTTCTCAACTGTATTAAATTTTGACGGGAGAATTTCTTTATTCTTGATTTGTTGAAAGAATTGATCAATATGAATATTATACTCAAGAGTATTATCATTTTTATCATGATAATAGATTTTTCCATCAGCACGAATCGCATAGATTTCATAAACTTTTTTTTCATCTTTAAACTGATAACCTATTAATGGCGATTCTTTAGTTTGCTTAGTTTCATTTTCAGGAAAAAGGCCTTCTTCCATAGCTTCCATGAAAGGCGATGTATACTCACGATCATAAAGTGGGTTGGTATCTGAAACTTTTGGAGAATCAAAAACAATAGTTTTTGACTCTTCTTGATGTTTATTGAGATAATTATTCCAATCTTTTCCTACCGGTGTTTTTTCTACTGAAATTGAACTTAGAATAGGAAATACATGTTTTGTTAATTCCACAAGTTTTGAAATTTCTTCATAATTTTTATCTGCACTAATCGTAAGCATATTTTCTTTAGCTACGCAGGAAAGGTTAAATGCTTTTTCGCAATTAAATATGCGCTTCAACTGATCAGATGATAAAGAGTCTGTATTGATTGATAGGCTTACAGATTTTAAACTTTGTTGTACATTAATTTCCGGAAAATTCTCTTGTTCCTTATCAAACAATTGTAATGCTTCATTTGGCATTGAATTAGTCAAAGGATGTTGAAGTCTGTGACATAAATAATTCAAATCATAAATTGTACCCGCTACATCTTTATCAAATAATAATGTTGTGTTTACTTCATTAGGTTGAGAAAGAATAATTTTATCAATAGCCAATAATTGTCCAAGAGATAAATTGCCACCTGTGAAAATGTATAGGGTTTCATTATTTTTATCAGGATTAATCTGATAATGACTTGCAGCATCGATAGGGCTTTCGGCAATTTTAATATTGCGAATTACTGCTGGGATATTGGAAAAACCAATGCTTACGCTTTTTTGTGAAGTAATTCCAAATTTTTTTACTTCTGAATTTCTATAGTCAATTGCAGATATAGGAGAATCTATCGCTGTATGGTATGTTACTCCGATGTAACGATCATCACTATGTTTAATAAATTTGTTTTGGGAAAAAACTGGAATTTGAACGTCCTTAAATACATCTTTAAAGGCAGGTGAATACAATGTTTCATCGCTTAAATTTCTGCGAAGCAAGTAATTGTGGTTAGGACCTGATAAAACAGATAATTTAAAATAATGTGATTGAAATTGTTTAGAATCACTTTCAATTTTATTCTGTGGGCTTTGTTGTTTTATAACGGGTATATTCTTATTGAAATTTGTCAGGTATTCTGTTATCCCTTTAGCATCTAAATTGAGTCTCTTTCCTACAAAACTTATAACATCGCCAAAGTCAGATGAATCATAGGGATTACGAAAAACTTGGCGCGAATAATCAGTTGGATTTGTAATTATGATTTTATCACCATTTGGAGATTCGTAACAGGGATTCTTTTTGGAACGTTTGCTTCTTGCCCACTGTGTTCTATCAGAATACCCTAAATGTTTCGCAACATCGATGACTGATACCATTTCCTTCAATTGAGCAAAATCAAGCGTTTTCATACTTATAGTTTTAATCCTTCATTCTTGTTATTGGAGAGCTGTTCAATTGATAAATCATATACTGTTTCTGATACTTGCTGGGATTTAAGCAGACTATCTAGAATTTTAACAGGATCTGTTATTTCAATTGATACTGAAGAATCATGTGATAATCCTTGTGGATGTAAATGAATGCTCTTTTCAGTGAGGCTTGTAGTTATTTCATAGCCACGTTGTTGAAATGGATAAATATACTCTTTCGGATTATTTCCATTCTTAACGTAAGAAGTATTAGCAGCAAAAAGAAGATGATTAAATAAATAGTTCCAGTCCCCTTTCTTTGCTGTATGCGCATTCTCCATTCCTAGCATCAGCTTATTTTCAAAATCTTTTTCTCCTATCATTTTACCAATATGTTCTACAAATTGGGAAATGTTCCTGGCTAAAAATTCCGGTTCAATAGCAGGTTTTATTCCTTCAATACGTTTATATGATTTTTTGAACAAGTCGATATCATATGCATATTGGCCGTATAGGTTTATTTTTTCAACCTTATTAGGTTGGTTTTGTTTTGCGACAAAAAACCAGGGATTATGAACTGTTACAGTATTACCTTTTTTCAAATCTGCATATTCAAGCTCTGAGATTGACCTCCCTCCTACTTTAAAATTTTCAGAGCCCGGTTGCATCTTGAGATAATTATTGCTTACCATTAGGTAAGTCTGTTGTGGATGCAGTTTTAAATGTTTAATCTTTTGTTTGTCATAGTGTTCAGGAATAGCCTGAATAAAATATTCTCCTAGAATTCCATCCTTATTCGTCCTATTTAATAGGATAGCTTTTCCATTTAGATAATTTACAAGTTGAGTAAAATCAGGAGTATAAGGAAAGTGTTTAGGATCATATTTAAAATTGATTCCGGATTCAGCATTAAAAGCTGTAAGAATGACGGAAACAACATCATTGTTTTTTTGAAATGCCAAAATTCCCTGGGCTTTATTAGAGAAGAGCAGATTTAATTTGATGAGTGATTCTCCTTGTATGGGAGATTTCAAATACTTAGAAAGAGAGTCGATAGTAAGGTTAGAAAACTGGAATTGATCAGCTGCTAAGTCTTCTATTATTTGATCAGTTTTGGATAAAGGATAAGTGGAGCGCATGAATATGATTTATATTATATAACTGTGAAGTTAGTCGGTTATGTTGATATTTCCAAATATCGGATCTCAGGGAAATAAAAAACACCAAGAAAATCTTGGTGTAATAAGATAATAACATTGTTATATTATTGCTTTATTATAGTTAAATCATTGTCATTTTAGGGCTTTTCAAATGCATAAGCATTGAAAATCAAGTGATTAAAATTTTAAATACCCATTTTGACTATATTATGACAACGATTTAACAATAAATCGACTATAAATTAGGCGTTTATGGAAAGTTGTAATTTTTTTCTGATTCCATTTAAAACTGTGTTTCCCAAAGCCAATATATCGGGTACTTTTTTGGGGTCGACGTTCTCAAGTTCACTGTCACCCGGATCACCTACCAGGTGTAGTATTTTTTCCTTGAACTCTTGATCAGATAAATAGGCATAAAAATCTCTGTATTCATTATGAAGATTGATAACATCTTGAACGGCGTTAAAGGAAATAAAATCATAGATATAGTCGTATATATTATCACTGGAGCCTTGGCTGACAGTTTTACAATAATCTTCAATCAAAGACAGATCTTCTTCATGTTTGATCATAAACTCTTCTATAACACGGTGTAGTTCTATATTTTCTCTTGCCATGGTAATTAGCTCTGAAATATAGGAATTGAACAATGCTATAGACTTTTCATCTTCCGTGTTAGTTGCGTCAATCTCTTGGTCATAATCTAGCACTAAATCCGATTGTTCTATTGACATTTCTTCAATTATGGGTTGAGAATCCTTGGCCGGTTGTAGAGACTCGAAATATTTTGATATCAAATTGATTGGTGATTTTGGATTTTCTTCGACATTTCCATCATCCATAGTCCTCATCGGATCTAATTGCCAACGAATAGTGTATTCCTCTACGGTTAATTTTCCTGAGATTGCCTTCCCTCCTCTCGCCTCTGTAATTTGATAAAACTGAACACAATCTTTGACAATATCCTCAGTAATTTTATTGAATACTTCTTTTTTTGTTTTATCGAAGAGTCCCATCTCGTTTAAACTCAAATCAGTAAACTGTCGGTTTTCAAAGTAATATTTTAAAATAGACTTATTGAGATACTCATTTACTTGTTGATTATTGGTTAATCGGAGATAGACTTTTATTCTGAAATACCTGGATGCAATAAGTTCATATATCTCATTTTTGATTTGAGATGTATTGTCGTAAAGTATTTTTTCGATTTCATCGTCTGACTTATTAGCCAGATCTTTATTCATCATAGGTAATTTTTCATTATGTGGCTGTTTGATAGTCTCAAACTTTGCAAAAAACTTCTTCTCCTTCCCTTCTCCACCGGCATCGGCTACTTTTCCAACAAAAACACCGGCATCTAGTTCCATCATATCGTTAACCTCTATGACCTTACGTTTTTCTTCTCTTAAAGAATGACTTCCGCCATCACTTTCAAATTGAATAGACATATCCTTTTTCCGGTGAGTATATTGTCCCAAGACATTTTGAGCAAACTGGGCTGTTTTCTCATCATTGGTTTGTCCCATCATTATATTAGCGAATGAGGCGTTAATAACCTGACTTGCTTCCTTACCATAAACTTGTTCAGATTGATAAAAGTTCTGTAATCCCAAAAGAGTACAAATTTTGTTACTCCTACCGGTGTTTGGAAGGTTTTCGATGTTCATCACGAACATTGTTGGGTATTCATCTACGGCAAATAAACAGTGCCTTCTACCCTTTTGGTTAATTGTATTTGCTACAGTGGATGCGTATAAGGATAGCGCAGGGGCATAAGCCTGTTTGAGAGCATCGTCATTTCCAAGGACTAGGACTTTTGGATCATCAGGATTATTTATATCTAAACTAAAATCATGACCTGACATAACGTAATACAGTTTATTATCTACGATGCTAGATAAACCTATTTGAAGTGAGCCTAATTGACCGGCAAGTTGTTCGTTGGCACCCTTATTGATTGCATCCTTAATGGGGGTCATTATTGTTTGTACGTCTTGTTCATCTAGTAGCACGTCAACCAACATATTACTGTTAGGAAAAGAGACAAATTCAATCACGTGAGGAAGTGTTGAATAGTTCCTATTGAGTCTAACAGCTTCTTGTCTTAAAAACCACATTGCAGCTTGGCAAATTGCCATGGCACTGGATGAGAAAAATTCACCTTGTTTTTTCGCCCATTCCGGATTAATGTTGAACAAAATTGTTTTAGTGGCTTGTAACGCAAATGCTTTTTCTACGAGAATTGAAGGGTGTAATGGATTACATCGGTGACTGTACCTTATATCTTTAAAATAGAGAACATAAAAAGATGGTTTTTTTAATTTTGAGTGTTTACAATTTAATTGATAGGAATTCCATGTATATTCAGCAAGCCCCGGAAATTTAAAATCATAAATAAAAGCTGTATATCCTTTTCGGAATGCCTGATCAATTATAGATTCAATTAGAGTATATGTTTTACCTGCACCGGCTGTGCCAACAACGAATATTCCTCTAAAAGGATTCATTAAATTAACATAACCTTGGTTTGTTTTGAAGTTGAAAGAAAATTCAGATTCAATAAGACTGGAATTTGCTTTGATCAAACTCATTTTATCTGTCAATTCTTCATCGCTTAATTTCAGATCAATCCTGAAGAGTTTTGCAAACTGGCCAAGGGCAAAAAGAAAACTTGCTATAAATGATAATAAAACGAATAAATCCACCACTGGAGGATTGTCAAAGATGAAATGACCGGTATATGATGCCCAGGAAATTATTAGGAAGCCAAACATTTTAAGTAATCGCGATCTCTTTTGTTCTTTCCTATAAAACTTCATTTTATAGACCAAAATGGGTATCATAGTAAAAGCGGCAGAGCCGAGCATCCAAAGAAGACCTATTCCATACTGAACCCGTAATGGTATCTTTGTAAAAAGAGTAAGATGTTTTTCGTAGAACTCGTAAGCTAACGGGTTTTCTAACGTAAGTAATAAAAGAATTACGAAGTCAATCGTAAAACTGGCAAGCTGCCAGGATTGTGTTGAACTGGTTTTCATTTTACTTTCATTTTTTGGGAAAAGCTCAGAGCTTTAAACCCGGGTTTGGTTTCTGATCATCATTCTTAGCAGGTAGTTTTTTTGTGATCGATTTGGCGCTTAACCCGATATCAGATCCTTTGAAAGATTGACCTTCATGGTTAAATCGAACACCTACGAGGTTATCCTGATTATCATATTTAAAAATACTTTCTATTCCTTTTGATTTCAAAATTTCTTTTAGTCCTTCTTGAGAAACGGCATGATTAATAGCTTCCAGTATGATTGCTTTTAGATCAGCTCCGGTGTTTAATTCTAAGGTCGGTTCGTTCACACCAAAAGCAAGTCCATTAAGCCAATTATTAGCAACTTTGCTGAGCTGGTTTCTTTTAATTTGTTCACCCAGGACCAAAAAAGTTATTTGCTCTTTAAAGCCACCATTTTCAGTAGGTATTTTTTTAATGTCAATTGTAATCTCTTTTGGCAACATCCGTGATAATTCATCTATTGATTTAACCTGGTCTTTAAGATGATCAAATTGAAGTGTTAAATAGGAGAGAGCATCTTGTTTATTATTCTGAAAATGGATATGAACATAATCATAGCTTAAATCAGGATGTAAATCAGTTGATAAAAAATGCATATCACCAGAACTTACCAATATTTTTTTCTCTCGTCTTAACGCTAAAGTTTTTATGTTCTGTTTGTTCAATCTTGTTTGAAGATCTTCAAAACTTTTTGCCTTATCAAAAGCTTGGAGCAGGGAAGAAGCTAGAACTGATTTAACTGCTTTTCGTTTATTGTTTAATTCAAAAGCTGTGGCAAAATTACTTCTGTTCAAAACCCTTGGTTTAGTTTGTTTGAACAAACCGAGAGTAATGATTGTGGCAAGATCATCTTGCATTCTTGATTCATCTCTGGCATACTTAACGAATGAGTGATCAAGATCATTAATGACATTCGTTATTTCTCTTCTTTGTTTATATTCCTCTTGTAAACTTTCACGTATTAGATGTAATCTGTGTGACTCTACAAGCTTTTTCAGCGTTAGATCTTTGTCTATCGAAGACGTTTTTATCTTAATTGTTTTTTCACCAATTTTTTGTGTATAGTATGATCCGTAAACAATTCCATTATCATCAATGATTAATTGAAGCTCGATATTTTTTTCTGATAACTTTTTTTCGATATCATTTAAAGAAACATATTTATTTCTCAACTTGAGATCGAAAAGAGTTTGATAAATTTCCGTTTTTAATTTTTCTTTTCCGTACTGTAAATCTTTGTTGATTGTTTTTGATTTACTTTCTGCTAAAGTGAGATCGAACTCTTTTGTAATTTGTTTACATACCTTTTTTGAATTAAGAGCAATGAAACCATCTTTGATTGTTTTACCATTTTCGTCAATTCTGTTAAATACTAAATGTATATGAGGATGTTTTGTATCATGATGTTCAATTGCTATGTATTGACTTTTATTAAGCCCATATCCTTGCTTAGACATCAATTCAACATACCGAGAAATTATTTTTTCTTTTAAGTGAGGATCTGATATTAATTTTTGCTTATCAGCTGGAGAAAAGGAGAGGGGGATATGTAAAACGTTTTTTGTCAATTTCGGGTTAATAGATGCCCAGGCTCTAAAGTCTGCTTTAGCTTTCTTCTTAGTATCACTCATGCCCTGAGCAACTAGGACCACAGGACCCTTTTTTTCATTCATCAGGTAATCCAGACAGCCCCCAATGCCAGATCCTATGGAAATTTTTGATATCATTTACCACGAGTAATTTCGTATAACAATTCTTGTAATTCCTCAATTTGCTGTATTGCTTCATCAAATAATCTCCTATCCAAATTTGCCATATTGACAGCTTTAGTGATTTGATTAATATTATTTCCGACCCTAGCCAGCTGTGCAATTCCCTGGCGATCAAAGTAGGTAATGGGGGCTTTAATAACTTTTGTAAGTCCACAGGCGACCAGATAGGGGCTAAGTTCTAAACCGGCTGATTGAGCCTTTTGGACCAATAATTTTTTTTCATCCTCGGTCATGCATACAGAGGTTCTTAATTTTTTCTTTTCCTTTTCAATCTTCTTTGGTCTTGCCATTGGGCAATGCTTGAATCGTTTTTTAACCCTCACGGAACTTGTGACGGAGCAAGCGGATTTTTCGCTAGAAAAATGAGTTTTGGTAACACCAAAACACCGCTTGCTATTTCCTACAAATTACTCAAATTTAGGCTTAGGA
>JACBFF010000018.1_pt1 | contig 73257 bp, 67 predicted proteins | sample 7449211 | NCBI WGS metagenome assembly JACBFF01 (sample SAMN14896861, study PRJNA631923) | freshwater metagenome | isolation source: cyanobacterial enrichment | place: USA: Conesus Lake, NY | collected 2019-07 | reverse complement strand
GTAAAGCAAGAACAGGATTAAGCAAAAAACTGTAAACTTATTTTAGGACGAGACACACTAATAAAAGTTTACAATTAATTTTTACGATCGATTTTTTTATTTCTCCGCATTCTATCTTAAAAGCAAATGATACACTCGAGCTGTGTAAAACGCAGAGTCTCCATAGGAGTCCTTCGGACCTCTACGAGAGACATCTGCGGCGAACTTATTTCTGGTGAGTAATTCAGGTTACTAGGCAAGCGAGGCGGCTTTTTTGTGCACAGTATTGTTGAAAAAACAGCTATCGACTATTCACCAAGGTCACTAACTTCATTGTATGCAAATGCAATGTTTGTTTTGTGGTCATTTGGTACAGATGGTACATGTACACGGACATTACCAATGTCCGGTGTGTAATACCAATGCTTTGCCTTGTTGTGATGGGGATAATTGTAGTACTAACCAGTTATTAGCAGATAACATTTTAAGCGAACCTAATATTCCAAAAAAATCTACTCATGGATCAATTGATCAGAACCAATTCTTCTAATAAAGATTTTCAGCTATTGGTTGAACAGCTCGATGCCGATCTTGCAGAAAGAGACGGGGCTGAACATGCTTTTTATCAGCCTTTCAACAGTATTCAGGCTTTACAAAATGTGGTGATGATGTATCACAACGATACTCCGGTTAGTTGCGGAGCTTTTAAACCATTATCACCTACCACAGTTGAAATCAAACGCATGTTTACCCTTCCTACTAAAAGAGGAATGGGTTATGCTTCACTTGTTTTAAAAGAACTTGAAGCATGGGCTACTGCATTACACTACTCCATTATTGTACTTGAGACGGGCAAAAGACAACCGGAAGCCATCGCTTTGTATCAAAAAAATGGATACGAAATCATACCTAATTACGGGCAGTACATAGGTATAGAAAACAGTGTTTGTTTTGAAAAGAAAATCGAACCCAAATAAAAAAGCCACCCACTTAATGCGGATGGCTTATAATATAATATCATTCAGTAAAATTACCCAGCCGCTTCCGACTGCATCATTTTACTTACTTTCTTACGCTCTTCTTCATTCAACACTGTCTTACGCATACGAATGCTTTTCGGAGTTACTTCAATACACTCATCTTGTTGAATGTATTCCATACACTCTTCTAATGTAAACTGCAACTTCGGAGTAATACGAACACTGTCATCGCTACCGCTTGCACGGTGGTTGGTCAATTTCTTCGCTTCTACTGCATTCACGTTCAGATCTCCCGGCTTAATATGTTCCGCAATGATCTGTCCAACATATACTTCTTCTCCCGGATCAATAAAGAAGCTACCACGATCCTGTAACTTATCAATAGAATAAGCAGTGGTCACACCCTGAAACTTAGCGATCAATACACCATTGTTTCTTCCGGGGATTGGTCCTTTCCAAGGTTTGTATTCCAAGAAGCGGTGCGCCATTACAGCTTCACCGGCAGTATTGGTCAACATCTGAGAACGAAGACCGATCAATCCTCTGGAAGGAATTTCAAATTCAAGGTGTTGCATCTCTCCTTTGCTTTCCATCACCAGCATTTCACCTTTACGTTGAGTAACTAGGTCAATCACTTTACCACTAAATTCACTTGGAACATCCACTACCAACACTTCATAAGGCTCACATTTCTTACCGTCAATATGTTTCACCAATACTTGCGGATTACCTACTGTTAATTCATATCCTTCACGACGCATGGTTTCCACCAATACACCCAAATGCAGGATACCACGACCATATACCAAGAAACTATCTGCACTATCTGTATCTTCTACACGCAATGCTAAGTTCTTCTCTGTTTCTTTCATCAAACGATCACGCAGGTGACGAGAGGTAACGAATTTACCTTCGCGACCAAAGAATGGTGAGTTATTGATACTGAAAGTCATACTCATCGTTGGCTCATCCACACTAATGATGGGTAAAGCTTCCGGATTTTCTGCATCACAAATGGTATCTCCAATATTGAAATCTTCTAAACCTACTACCGCACAAAGGTCACCAGACAATACTTCCGTCACTTTACGCTTACCCATTCCTTCGAACACATACAATTCTTTCACACGGCTCTTCTTGATAGAACCATCTGCTTGCACCAATGCAATCGGCTGGTTTTCTTTGATAGAACCACGGGTTACTTTTCCGATCGCAATACGACCTAAGAAAGAAGAATAATCCAGTGAAGTGATCTGTAATTGTAAAGTACCTTCTGATACTTTCGGTGCCGGCACATATTTAATGATACCATCCATCAATGGAAGGATATCTTCGGTTTGAGTTAAGCTATCATTAAACCAACCATTTTTACCACTACCATAGAAAGTAGGGAAATTCAGTTGTTCTTCTGTTGCATCTAAATTGAAGAATAATTCAAATACCGCATCATGTACTTCATCCGGACGACAATTTGGTTTGTCTACTTTATTGATCACCACGATCGGATGCAGGTTCAGTTGTAATGCTTTTTGCAGTACAAAACGAGTTTGGGGCATAGGACCTTCAAAAGCATCCACCAATAAAATAACCCCATCGGCCATTTTCAAAACACGCTCTACTTCACCACCAAAGTCACTGTGACCCGGTGTATCAATCACATTTATTTTAATGTCTTTATAGGTAACAGCAGCATTTTTACTAAAAATGGTGATCCCTCTTTCGCGTTCCAGATCATTGCTATCCATGATCAGATCGCCGGTTTCTTGATTGTCTCTGAATACCTTGGTAGCATGTAAAATCCTGTCTACCAATGTTGTTTTGCCATGGTCAACGTGTGCAATAATGGCAATGTTTCTTATTTCCATGTAAAATTTTAAGGCTGCAAAGGTACGGCTTTATAGCGGGAGGGCAAAACCTACTGAAAACTTAATAATTTAGTTGTATTATGTATGTAAAAGATTTGTAAATGCATCTGATTATCAGAGCACTATCCTTTTATTCATTCAATACCAGATCATGAAAGCATTTATCTGTACAGGGCTGATCATTATCTCATCCCTAGCCGCATTCAGTCAGGAATCTGAATTTAAAGTATACCCTAATGGACTTATCTATAATGAAAGTACCATGACCATACTCAGCCGGATAGCTGATTCATTGAATCTCAAATACAAAAAATGTAATGATTTTCCTGAGTACTTCTCCTTGTATCAGGGAACAGGGCATCTTGTAAAACTGATGACCGGAGACATGAAAGAAGCAAGCCGCGATATGCTGAATCAGTTACCACTTGAAGATTTTCTAGAAAAATATCCTCAAGCCATCATTCATAAAAATCATACAGTGGTCTGGCAGAGATATAAAGATTATCGACAAAAAAATATTTCCCGCTTTGAAACCATTGCCTTGAATAATGATGCCATATCAAGCATTACTGTTTATGATACCAGTATGCTGTATAACCCGGATAATACCCGTTGGATCTATGTTCACCATAAACGCACAAACTATTCAAATGAATACATAGAAGCTTTTTATTTCCCTGCTCCTTTGGTATCGAAAAAGCTCCCAAAAGAATACAGTCTTTCGATTGGATATGCTGATTGTATGATTGATACTACCACAGCAAAATTTAAAGATAATTTGGATTTTGGCTCTCCCTCTATGCCCACAGATTGGCAGACGCTGAATATCAAAGAAAAAAATAAACTGCTTGAACAAATGAGAGGTACTAAAGTAATGGGATTTTGCAGTATGGATAACTCACCAAGACTACATGCAGCAAATATTGCATTGCTATCAGCCGAAACTGCACGCTGGGAGATATTTCTGAAAGCTCATCTCGACATCATGAATGATCGTTTTGAGAGAGTATCTGACGGAAACTATGCGTGGGGAGCGAGAAAAACGTATATCCGTGAACTGGAAGAGTTAAACATCGATGTCAATGAGCTGATATTTGGGATCAGTTTCCGTATCAGTAACCCTTCATCCAATCATTATTTCGGTGCTGTAGACAGAATCGGCAGGGCACTCTCTGAAAGCAAGCAGAGAAAAATATTGGAAGAAAGAATTTTACATACCATTGCTGATTCAACACTAGATGAGTATAATCGTATGATTTTTTATTACCTGTTTATCAACTACAATCATTATTTACAGGACCCATCAGAACAAAAAGAAAATTTAAAGAAACTATCGCTTTCCGTAAGATCCTTCCCGGAAAATATCAGGAATACAATAGCTAAAAATTAAAATTTTGTTTCTTCATCCATCACGTAAGAAAGTTGGGTTTTTGTAACTTGTATGATTATACGTACTTAGTACTTAACAAAAACTACTCTTTATGCGATTGTTTATCCGGATACTGCTTTCATTGCTTGTTGTTTCAATAGTATATATTTTAGGACCCGCTCCCAAGAAACCTGATTATCGTACTGATCTGATATCATTACCTTCTCATCCTGATAGTCTTATTAATTATGTACATACCATTGAATCATTTCACAAGATAAAACCAGACAATGAAGCCAGAATTGTATGGAACAATGATTCATTAAAAAACAAAACCTCATACGCCATTGTATACCTGCATGGGTTTAGTGCCAGTCAGGAAGAAGGGAATCCTGTTCATCGGAATCTGGCGAAACAATTGGGTGCCAATTTGTATCTATCCAGACTATCCGGACATGGTATTGATACAAGCGATGCTTTGTTACACATGACTGCTACTAGTTTATGGGAAACAGCAAAAGAAGCATATGCCATTGGGAAACAATTGGGTGATAAAGTGATACTCATGGGTACTTCAACAGGTGGTACCCTTGCACTACAGTTGGCTGCTACTTATCCGGAGATTGCCGGTTTGGTTTTATTGTCTCCTAATATTGCAATTAATGACCCCAATGCATGGATCACCAATAACCCATGGGGATTACAAATTGCCAGATTGGTAAAAGGCGGAAAGATGAATATTGTTCCGAATAAAACCGAAACTTATAAAAAATACTGGAATGATCAATACCGATTGGAAGCTGTATCAGAACTGGAAGAATTGTTGGAAACAACAATGACCAAAGAAACATTCCAAAAAATAAAACAACCAACACTTACGCTTTACTACTACAAAAATGAAAAAGAGCAAGACCCTGTTGTAAAAGTGAGTGCCATGAAAAAAATGTTTGAACAAATCAGCACCCCCGCCTCACTCAAAAAAATGATCCCCATCCCCAATGCTGGCAATCACGTACTCGGCTCTCCTATTCAATCAAAAGATGTGGTGACAGTTGAGCGGGAAGCATTGTTGTTTTTGAAGGAACTGGTTGGGGTGGGAAGCTGATGGCATATGGTTCATAGCTTATGGGTGATGGCTTATAGTTCATGGCTTATGGTCATGGGGTATAGTATTTTCTGCGATTGTGATTAGATATTATAATGATCTATTTGCTATGAATCATATGCAATAACCTATATGCTACTACCCCCACCAATATTTTCCCTAACTTAGACCGTTACAAACAAACGATTGCTTATGCCCCGCAGTAAAATAGCAGGTATTGGTATGTACGTACCTAAAAACGTCGTTACCAATCAATATCTTACCAAGTATATGGAGACCAGTGATGAATGGATCCAGGAACGTACCGGTATCAAAGAAAGAAGATACGCTCACCGCACCGAAGAAACCACCACTACCATGGCTGTTGAAGCAGCTCGTATTGCCATTGAAAGAGCAGGTACGACAGCAGCAGAGATTGACTTTATTGTTTTTGCCACTTTATCACCTGATTATTATTTCCCGGGTTGTGGTGTGCTTTTACAAAGGGCTATGAAGATGAAAGAAATTGGTGCACTAGATGTTCGTAATCAGTGCAGTGGATTTGTATATGCTTTAAGTGTTGCAGATCAGTTTATCCAAACGGGTATGTATAAAAATATCCTTGTGATTGGAAGTGAGAAACACTCATTTGGTTTGGATTTCTCTACCCGAGGCAGGAATGTTTCTGTCATTTTTGGTGATGGTGCAGGTGCAGTGGTATTACAACCCACGGAAGACAAAAACCAAGGAATCTTGAGCACACATTTACATAGTGATGGAGAATCTGCAGAAATTCTGGCAATGTATAACCCGGGTACACATGCCAATTACTGGGGTACTAAAAACTACGCAGATTTTGATGCTGCAGAAATGGGGCAAATGTTCATGAGCCATAACATGATTGATAATGCTCAGAATTTCCCCTTCATGGATGGACCTTCCGTTTTCAAAAAAGCAGTGGTGAAGTTTCCGGAAGTGATCGTTGAAGCATTGGCAAAAAACAATTATCAACCTGCTGATATCAATATGCTCATTCCACACCAAGCCAACCTACGAATTAGTCAGTTTGTACAACAAAAACTGGGCTTACAGGATTCGCAAGTGTACAACAATATTCAGCAGTACGGAAATACAACGGCAGCTTCTGTTCCCATTGCTTTGTGTGAAGCCTGGGAAAAGGGACTCATTAAAAATGGGGATCTTGTTTGTTTAGCCGCATTTGGCAGTGGTTTTACTTGGGCTAGTGCTTTACTGAAATGGTAGTATCAAGGCTTTAACAGGATTTTACAGAAAGAAAATGCAATATTGCAGTTGTTCAAACGACTAATCCCGAAAGCAAGTCACTGTTCATTCAACTAGGAGATGATGGAAAGAAAAATTGTGTACCTGGTAAACCCTATTTCGGGAACATCCAGAAAAGACGGGATTAAAAAATTAATAGAAAAAGAAAGCACAGATCGGGCAATCCCTTTTGAAATCATGCATACAAATGCTGGTGGACATTACCAGTTATTGCGTGAAAAAATCAGAGCAGAACATGTTACGGATGTTGTGATCATTGGTGGCGACGGAACTGTGAATCAGGTTACACAAGCGTTACACGGATTGCCTGTGCGCTTTGGTATTATCCCATTAGGTTCGGGTAATGGACTTGCATTGGCTGCGCGTATTCCTACCAAACCGGAATTGGCGCTATCACTCATCTTTGAAGGCAAATCGAGACCCATTGATGCTTTTATGGTAAATGAACATTACTCCTGTATGCTCAGTGGTATAGGTTTTGATGCACAGGTTGCCCACGATTTTGCCAGTAAAGCTTCCAGAGGTTTATTGACCTATACCCAACAAAGCATTATAAATTATTTCAGGGCCAATCCTTATCAATTTGAAATCAAGCTCGATAATTTTTCTTTTTTCTCTGACGCTTTTTTTATCAGCATCGCCAACAGTAACCAGTTTGGAAATAATTTCAAAATAGCACCACAAGCAAGTTTACATGATGGCATGCTTGATATTGTAATTGTTCAGAAAATGAATAAAGCCAAATTACCATTTGCTATTTTGAGACAAATCCGGGGAAACAACAAACTACAACAGTTGGTAGAAGATATGACGAAGAAAAACATTCTCTATTTTCAGACTCCTTCTATTACTATTCGAAATCTCAAACATGCACCCTTACACATTGATGGAGAACCTCGGGAAACAGCAGATGAACTGAGTATACATATCATGCCGAAGCACTTTGAGTTGATACAACCCGAATAGAATTATTTCAATAAAGCCGCCAATCTTTTAAATTCTTTTTGGTTATCAGTTGCGCCTAAAGCCAATGTAATATCTCTTTTCTCAGATGCGGTTAGGTGAAAACTCAAACTGGCAGGCGCTTCTGTACGACTAGGTACATATTGGAAGCAAATGCGATGAAAGTTATCACCATAAGCTTCCGCACTGAATTCCAGTTGATCATGTTGATAATAATCCTGCAGTTTAAACCAGTTATTCTGCAAGATCAAAAACGGTTTCGTAAATGTGCTGATCAAACTTCCCCCTTCCAATGGTCTATCCCAATCGCTTAAACTCCTGTCGCGCAACTGAAGCAAAATTACCTTACTCGTGTTTTCACGTAACCAATCTTTGAATACATCCATAAAACGGAGTGAAGATTCTTGTCCGAAATTGTCTCTCAATCCCGCATCCATCACATCAATCACCGGATTGGTAGGTAACCAGACATTCGGAAGCACATAAGGAAAAGTTGCATTCATGCGGAGTGCAGAAAGAATTCCAATATTGGTAGCATCCTGTTGCGCCAGATAACTATGAAAATCGATGGCATCCGCATCCATGACATTGATTTTATTGGTATCAGTAATGGGGCGCATCATAAAGCGAGCGGGATGTGTAGCCATCAAAAGTTTTCTCCCATCTCTGGTGATCACTGCATTAAAAAACATCATCGGTATTTCAGCACTCGCTTCAGGTTTTCGATAATCATTTATTGTTTTATTCAAATAGCCTCTGGTATTTTCATTCAGTTTCTGTTCAAAAGCATATCCCCGATCTTTGGTGTAACGGTATCCATGTGCTTGAAAAGGTTTTGCGGGTCCGATCAAATCTCTGGTAATAAAGGAAGAGAATAAGGGATTCAATAAATCGCGTGAAATATCTTTCAAGTATTGTTGATCTTGGAGATTTATGGATTCGCCTTGTTGTTTTCTGTAATACAACTCTCTGAAATAAGCAGCCCCCAACATTCCACCTGATGCTCCACTGATCAGAAAAGTTTGTTGCATCAATTTACCACCCATCATGCTATCAAGCGATTGCAGCGCGCTCATCGTAAATGTAGCGCTTCTGATACCGCCACCACTGGTATTGATCAAGATCATGACCGGCTTGGCCGATCCTTGTTTGGCCTTCCATTTATTCAAAATATTGATATAAACCTGTTTGTCGGCCAGCATATTACTATCACTTGCTAATTGCATGATAGATTCACGCGTATATTCAGGTTTTGTTTCTTTTTGATCATAACTCAACCCATAAGCCTTATTCCGAAGATCAATGAATTCATTTTGATATAGCCAGTTGACCCCTAAGTATATCAATACAACCAATGGTATACTCCAACTATGCAGGAAAGTAGAAATAGCTCCTGCACCTGCAATTAAAATGGCAAAGAAAATAGTGATACTTGCAGCAGCGGGTAATTGAAATAATCGTGTGTCTGAGATATATCCTGTACTGATCAAAAATACAAAAGCAATAGTAATTGCTATCACTGCCGCAAAATGGTGACGCTTAAATACAGAATCGAGAAAGTCCTGACTGTAATGTCTTACATCTCTTGGTTTTCTTAAACCAAATCGCGCACTAAAAAACCATTCTACGCGAAGCTCTGGTTTGGGCTTTGGTAAAGGGCTATTTTTTGAAGCCAGGGCATAATGTACGTTGGCGGTATCAATAACCGTTGCCATACTTCTGTAAATGGTTTTATCGGCACCAAAAAAATATACAAACGCAATGAATATCGATAAAGATAATCCTCCTGCAAAACCCAATACCATCCACAATATGGCTTTTGTTTCAAACAACTCCTGATACCGTGCATAATCAATGGCTTTATTGCAATAGAATATCAGAAACAAAATTGGCAGTGCGGCATTATTGATGCAATATTTTAAAAATGGTTGTGCGGTAGTAGCCAGAAAACGAAAGTATTTACTGAATAAAATGAAAGTGGTAATATTCCAACTCATGATAAAGATACCCACTGCAAAGCCCACAATGGCAGTACTCAGTGCAGTAATTTTTCCAAAATATTCAGGTCCCAGAAACAAGGAATCGGCTCCAAACGCACGCATAAAACCACCGCCGACAGTAGAGAATAAAATATACCAAAAAACAAGAAATACCTGGTATTTACGAAAATGAAGCAATAGCAGCTGAACGGGAAAAGAGAACCAAAAACCTATTACGTATAGCTTCAATTTTTCCATTGGACATGCATTATGATGGATCACAGCATGGCAATCACATCGTTGTTCAGACTGTGTTTCTTTTTGCCCGAATCACAAAAAGGGTGAACACTAAGGATAGCAACAAACACATCCCGGTAAGTTGATGTAATTGCGCCATCCATTCAAATGCACCCCATTGTCCGGGTATTATCCCTGTGCTGGTCAAGATACTAAAAATCCCTAGCAGAACCTGAATACCAGTAAGTATTAACGGTATCATTCTAATTCGATAAAACAATGGAGAACCTTTGGTTTTCCAAAGCCGAATAGACCAAATGATCATCATGATCAACAATACATAGGCTAGTCCTCTATGTATAAAATGCACCAATATTTTATTATCGATAAAATTCAATAACAATGGCTGATGCGAAAAAAGGCTTGAAGGAACCCATTCTCCGTTAATAGTAGGCCAGGTAGCAGCTACATTGGCAGCTTTATGTCCGGCCATTAATGCCCCATACAGCAATTGAATAACCAAAACTCCGATCAGTAATAAATTTGTTTTACGTAATGATGGATTTTGTATTAATTGATCTTCTTTGACCAGCAATTTCAAGGCAAACCAAAAAGTATAACATAACAAACCCAATGCAAAAATAAAATGTAAAGCGAGTCTGGTAGGTTTCACATAAACAGCATCACCTGTTAATCCACTAGCTACCATGATCCAACCCACAGCACCTTGCAGTATTCCTAAAACAAAGAGCATGATCAAAGGCTGGATCATTTCCTTTTTAAAATGTTTGCGGGCAATAAACCAGATAAATCCACCTGCAAAAACCAGCCCGATTAACCTAGCCCACAAACGATGAAACCATTCCCAGAAAAAAATGAATTTGAAATCATCCAATGTAAATTCAAAATTTAGCAATTGGAATTGCGGGGTTTGTCGATACTTATCAAATTCTACCATCCAAGCCTGCTCATTGAGTGGCGGTAAAGTACCGGTGATAACTTCCCATTCTGTAATGGACAAACCACTACCTGTTAAACGGGTAATACCCCCCAAAGCCACTTGAATAACGGTCATGATCACACCTAGCAATAACCATCTTGCCACCAACTTCGATGAATTCCGATTTCCCTGCTCCATAATATCCGGCTTGAATGAGTAGCAAATTTACCGCCTTCATAAAAGGAAGCCTTATTTTGTGCATGGTATTTTATGATTATCGAGAACTTTGTTCAATTTTTAGCAGATGCTACAATCCTCCTTTCAAACCCAAGTAACAGAAGCCGGTTGCGATGAAGCCGGAAGGGGGTGTTATGCCGGACCCGTTTTTGCAGCAGCAGTGATACTTCCCAAAGATTTTCATCACCCGATATTGAATGACAGTAAACAATTGAATGAAAAACAAAGAGAAGCCTTACGCCCTATCATTGAAAAGGAAGCCATTGGCTGGGCAGTAGCTGCTGTGGGTGTTGAGGAAATTGATAAGATCAATATTTTAAAAGCCTCATGGAAAGCCATGCATCTTGCCATTGCGCAGTTACAATTATTACCGGAGTTATTACTAATCGACGGCAATCGGTTTACACCTTTCAACAATATCCCACATCACTGCATTGTGAAAGGCGATGGCATCTATGCTTCAATAGCTGCAGCAAGTGTATTAGCTAAAACGCACAGAGATGAATATATGTTGACACTGCATCAACAATATCCGCAATATGGGTGGCATAATAACAAGGGTTATGGAACTGCCGAACATCGAAAGGCCATAGAGAAATATGGGATTTGTGAACATCACAGAAAGAGCTTCAATATTTTGCCACAACAATTAGAGCTTAAATTATAAAGCCTTATTCACTCCACTCACCCGCACCTTCACGTATTACTTCATAAGTATCTTGTGTACAATCAATAACAGTAGAAGGCACCATACCTCCTATTCCGCCATCAACAACAATATCTACCAACTTGCCAAACTTTTCATAGATGATTTCCGGATCTGTGTATTCTTCTACCATATCACCCGGCAAGGAAGCAGATAAGATAGGATGACGAAGTTCTTTGACGATATGTCTGGCAATATTATTATCAGGCACACGCAACCCGATGGTACTCTTTTTGCTTTGCAAAATTTTGGGCACTTCTTTACTTGCAGGAAGAATAAAAGTATAGGGACCGGGCAGATAATGCTTTAATAATCGGTATAAAGGAGTGGAGATACTTTTTGTGTATTGACTCAAATCACTCAGGTCATAACAAACAAAACTCAATTGAGCTTTATTGGGATCCACTTGTTTGATGCGTGCAATTCTTTCTACTGCTTTATGCTGAAAAATATCACAACCTAAACCATAGATGGTATCTGTAGGGTAAATAATAACCCCTCCGGAAAGCAGACATTCGGCAATGGTCCGAAGATGTCTTGGATTGGGATTATCGGGATGAACCTGCAGCAGCATTATTAAATATATAGCCAATTCATGAAAAAATGGAAACTTCTATCATTTGTTGATTAAGCTTTTATTAACAAGCCATTCAACTTATTTTTGCGAAAAAGAGCAAAATGCGTTTATCGGAAGTAGATATAGTAGATACTATTACCCCTGCAGATTTTAATGCACTGTACTATCTTCCGAAACGCCCACTCGTGATTCGCAAGCTTGCCCAATCTTGGCCTGCATATGATAAATGGAACTGGGATTATTTCAAAACACTTGTAGGTGACAAAAGAGTAGGTCTGTATAACAATATCAAAAGCGATGCCTATACCCCCATCAATACCGCTGATGATTATAAAACTTTCGGTGACTATATCGATATGATTCGAACCGGACCTGCTGCTTGGCGTATTTTTCTCTTCAATATTTTTGAGCATGCACCACAGCTCACCAAAGATTTTACCTGGCCCGATGAACTGATGAGTGGCTTTGTAAAAAGATACCCTATGCTTTTTGTGGGTGGCGCCACAAGTATTACCCACATGCACTTTGATATAGATATGAGCCATATCCTGCATACGCAATTTGTAGGCAGAAAAAAAGTATTGCTATTTCCATTTGAAGAACAGTATAAACTTTACCGCAAACCCTTTGAAGTCTTGAGTCTGGCAGATTTCAGCCATTATCACCATCAAAATGGTTCACCGGATTATGATCAATTTCCCGCATTAAAACTTGCACAAGGATTTGATGTAACACTTGAGCATGGTGACACTTTATTTATGCCTGCCGGATACTGGCATCATATGGAATATTTAGACAGTGGATTTGCCATGAGTTTAAGAGCCATGCAATCATCTGTTTCAGGAAAACTAAAAGGGGTATGGAATTTATTCGGCATGCGCAATATTGACACTTTGATGAAAAAAACAGTTCCTCATCCTTGGTATCATTGGAAGAAGAAAAAAATATTTGAACAAGCAGAAAAAGCCTTAAGAAAAGAAGGATAAAATTAATTACTAAAAGAAAAAGGCGGCCTTGTGCCGCCTTTTTCACTTGTAACCCCTAATGAAAACTGAATACGAGAAAATCTACCAGCATTGCTGCCGTTTATCTTCTCTACCCGCGGTAAATGTAGTATAGTCAGTAGGAAAATCCAACGTAGAAAACACCCAAAATAGTAGGGTGTTTTCACTGAAAAGAATACGGTGAAAATCCCAGATATTAATTCCGGAGATAAACAGAGATTTGCAATCCAAAAAAGCGTAATTTTCTGAACTGAAACTACCTAAACTATTCATACCGGGTAGATTTCAGCTGTGTTAATTGTTGTGTATATGACTAAAATTGCCCTGGTTGATGATCATGTTTTATTAAGGAACGGGCTTGCCTCTTTGATCAATTCGTTTAGTGGTTATACTGTTTTGTTTGAGGCAAATAGCGGTAAACACATGATCGAGTTGATTGACGCAAATAACTTACCGGATGTTGTTTTGCTGGATATTACTATGCCTGATATGAACGGCTATGAAACCGCTCTCTGGCTTACCACTCATCATCCACAAGTGAAGATCCTTGCACTTACCATGTTGAACGATGAACGTTCCATCATACGCATGTTTAAAAATGGAGCAAAAGGATACCTGCTCAAAGACAGTAAACCACAAGAGTTAAAAGCTGCATTAGATGGCATTGTTACCAAAGGCGTATACCTCAATAAGCTGATGTGTGATAATATCATGCATACCATGAAGACTTCTCCGGAAGAAGATGCTGAAATCACCAAATTCACAGAACTTACAGACCAGGAGAAAGAATTTCTCGGATGGGCTTGCACCGATAAATCCTATCGTGAAATCGCTGAGTTGATGGGTACCAGCCTCAAAACTGTTGATGAAACAAGGGATACTCTCTTTCAAAAATTACAAACCGCTACAAGGGTGGGTCTGGCTTTGTTTGCAATTAAACATGATATCGCCAGATTATAATAAGGTCTCAGTTCGATGATGTTTTGATAAAGAAAAAGCTCCGACTAAATATCGGAGCTTTTTTATCATGGATGTATGTAAGAAAATCAAACAATTTCCCATACTTCTTTACCACGTAATAATTTATCCAAATCACCTTTCCCTTTAGTAGCAATGATCTCTTCGATCTGCATGGCCATCACATCTTCATAACATGCTCTGTCTGTTTCAAAGAATACACCAAAAGGTCTGGGGAAATGAGTGCCTTGCTGATTAGGATTATCAAACATTCGAATCAATACCTGTGCTTTATAAAAATCACGCTCATCATGCATCCATAAATCATCTATGCTATGTGTGCCATCGGTAAGGTCTACTACTACCGGCTTCATTCCATCCAACTTGATGCCTTTTTGTTGATTGGCGCCATACACCAGAGGTTTTCCTTGCTCTAAGAATAAGGCTTCATCCATCTTACTTCCTTTCTCAGTAAAAATCTCAAAAGCACCGTCATTGAAAATATTGCAATTCTGATAGATCTCTAATAAAGAAGCTCCTTTATGCTGATGGGCACGTGTAAGCATGATTTGCAGATGCTTGGGGTCACGATCCATACTACGTGCAATAAAGCTAGCGTCTGCTCCCATAGCCAAAGCCAATGGATTGAATGGATGATCAATGCTTCCGAAAGGAGTACTCTTGGTTATTTTATGTTCTTCAGAAGTAGGAGAATATTGTCCCTTGGTTAATCCGTAAATCTGGTTATTGAACAATAAAATATTGACATCAAAATTTCTTCTCAATAAATGGATGGTATGATTACCCCCAATACTCAATCCATCCCCATCACCGGTAACAATCCAAACACTGAGTTCAGGTCTGGTGGCTTTCAATCCACTGGCAATGGCTGTTGCCCTTCCATGAATCGAATGCATACCATAGGTATTCATATAATACGGGAAACGACTGCTGCATCCGATACCGCTGATGATTACGATATTTTCTTTAGGCACTCCAATGCCCGGCATGATCTTTTGCACTTGTGCTAAGATGGAATAATCGCCGCAACCCGGACACCAACGCACTTCCTGATCTGTTGCAAAATCTTTGGCTGTTAGCGTTGAAGGAGTATTTGTAGTTGTTGTTGACATTCAGATCTATAATTATGTGATCAGATAAATGGCTCTATAAAGTTCCGGAACTTTTAAGACGTAGTTCCCATTAATTCTTCCCAATATTCAGCAGCTCTTCTGGTATGCGGAATCACAATGGTGCCGCCTACAATATTTGCTACTGCAAATATCTCATACATTTCGTCTGTATTCACGCCTAATTCATGACATTTTCCCAAATGGTATTTAATGCAGTCATCGCAACGCAATACCATACTGGCAACCAATCCTAACATTTCCTTGGTCTTTTTATCCAATGCCCCATCATCATAAGTATTGGTATCCAAATTCCAGAGTCGCTTCATCACCAGATTATTCTTACTCAGGATCACCTCATTCATTTTCTCCCTGTAATCATTGAACTCTTGCACCAGTTTACCCATTTTTCATTGTTTTAGACCGTAAAAGTACGAAAGCGCATGTCATTTATTTGTACTTTAAATGCTTCAAATCAACACCATGAAGCATTTATTTGTTTGGATCAGCCTTTGTCTGGTTCAATTTGTGATCGCTCAAAACGGCAGCGAGACCATCAAAGTAACAGATATGTTGAAGATCCAGCAGGTCGGAAATGTAAACCTTAGTCCTGATGGCAGTAAAACACTATTTACGGTTACCAGTATTGAACCAGAGGGTGATACCAAATGGGAATACCGGTACGTCAACAAACTTTATCTCCTTCAAAATGATGGGTCAGGCAGCATCCGCCAGTTAACCAGCCAGCCTGCCGGACAGCCGGTTTGGAGTCCGGATAGCAAGCAATTATTGTTTGTGAGAGCTGCGGAGGGTAGACCCCAATTATTTCTTTTATCCATGGAAGGGGGCGAACCGATTCAATTGACCAAATTCCGCTATGGGGTAGGTAATCCGAAATGGAGTCCGGATGGAAAAAAGATCCTTTTCTCTGCCAATATTCGACTGGAGCAATTGGTGAATGATGAAGAGCTCAATCCGGGTAAAAAACCTCCTGTTTGGTCATTGGAGAAACCCGGTTTCCCCGGCAATGAACACTTGCTGAGCAGTAATGCAAAACCTGATCCGGATGGTTCTACTGAAGAAATCAGGGCTTATTTGAATCTGAATGCTTCAGCACAAAAAGCCAAAGTATTCAATAAACTGAACTTTCAGCAAGAAGCCACTACTTCTCCTGAATTAACATTCAATCATTTCTTCATCATGGATGCCAGTCCAAATGCAGTTCCGAAAGCCATTACCCATGGATTCAACCGTTTTGGCAGTGCTGATTTTTCTCCCGATGGGAAACAATTGATCTTAACAGGGAACGCAGTGTTAAGTCAACATCCTGACCGCGAATTGGAAGGGCATATTTATCTGTGTAATACAGATGGTAGTAACTTAAAAAAGATATTGGGTGAAGAGGGTAAGAATTATAATAATCCAGTGATCTCCCCTTCCGGAAAATGGCTGGCTTTTCAGTTTGGCAATACTTCTTTTGTAAGTATTCCTACACTGGCCATCATGCCATTGAATGGCACTACAAAAGATATGATCGTCATCCCCTTTGACAGAAACAAGGGTGGTATTACCTGGAGTAAAGATGAGCAGTTTTTATATTTCACTGCACAAAGCAATGGCGGTGCTCCTTTGTATCGTGCAGATATAAAAACTCGTCAGGTAACTGCACTCTCTTCTTTTGATGCGGGTATCAGTAGTTTTGATTTGCGTGGCAATCAGATTATTTATACCAAAACACAGGTCAGCAATCCATCAGAACTCTACCGCGCTGATTTGAATATGAAGAATGAAGAACGTCTCACTGCTTTTAACCATGAATGGTTGCAACAGAAAAAACTTAGTTTTCCTGAAAAAGCATCTTTCGTCAATGAGAAAGGCATGACAGTAGAATATTGGGTCATGAAACCTACTAACTATGAACCCGGAAAAAAATATCCTACTATTCTGAATATTCATGGCGGCCCTTCAGCCATGTGGGGACCCGGTGAAAATTCCATGTGGCATGAATTCCAGTATTATACTGCAAAAGGTTATGTGGTCGTGTACGGAAATCCGAGAGGTTCAGGTGGATATGGATTGGATTTTTTACGAGGCAATATCAATGACTGGGGTGCAGGACCCACTTCTGATGTGTTGACTTATCTTGATAAAGCAGGTGCCGGTGGTTTTATTGATACCAGCAGATTGGCAGTCACCGGTGGCTCTTATGCCGGTTATTTAGTAGCATGGATCATTGCACATGATCAACGTTTCAAAGCGGCTTGTGCACAAAGAGGTGTATATGAATTAGGTACTTTTTTTGGTGAGGGCAATGCTTGGAGATTGGTTCCGAATTATTTTGGTGGTTACCCTTGGGAAGAAAAAGTAATTCCTCTTTTGAAAAGAGAATCACCCATCAATTATGTAGATCAAATCAAAACTCCATTTATTATTTTTCATGGAGAGAATGATTTACGCACAGGTGTGATTCAAAGTGAAATGTTGTACAAAAGCTTAAAGGTACTGGGCAGAACCGTTGAATATGTTCGTCACCCCGGCGGAACCCATGAATTAACAAGAAGCGGTAATAACAGACAAAGAATTGATCAGATGTTGAGAACGATTGAATTCTTTGATCGGTTTATCAAACATTAAACCTACTCTTAGCGAAACCTCTGCATCCTCTTTTCGCTGCGGTTAAGATACGCAACAAAAAGGGTGCAGAGGTTTTTCTATATAATTATTTTAATGTTTTCAACCAGTCCACCAATCCCAAATGAATTTTTTTCGCCACATCATCATGAAATTTCGGAGTGATGATCTTCTTTTCATCTGTTTCATTACTTAGAAAAGCAATTTCTACCAAAGCATTGGGGAAATCAGTTGGAGAGTTAAGCGCAAAATTGAAGCTTCCAACATTCCCAAATTCATTAAGTTTTAATTCGAGCATACGTTTCAGAATGGTATTGGTAAGGGGTCTGAATCCGATGTGTTTATAATAAGTACTGGTTCCACTAACATTGGTATTAGCACTAGAGTTCAGGTGTAGACTGATTAATATATCCGGATTTTGTTCCTGCAACCAAAGAATACGGTCTTTATTATCGAATGTGGTATCATCGGTTCGGGTCATGATGATTTGCTTTACTCCTTTTGTTTTCAGGTATTTCTGAAGTGCTTTAGCAAAGCGAAGGGTATATACTTTTTCGGATGCTTTTGCTTTGATTCCTGTGGCGCCGGTATTGGTTCCACCATGACCTGCATCAATCGCTATTTTTAATTTTCGAATATCGAGTAGGGAAGGTTGTCTTTTAATTTTCACCACCAATGCTCTTCCATTGTATGCAATGCTATACCCCCAATGTTGTTTGTGTTTCAATTCAATGGTAAGTCTGAATACATCATCTTCTGTTTGATGATAGTACACATTCTTCACTTCCTTTAGTGAAGACAATTGTGTGATCCAGTTCGTATTACTTTGAACCCCGAAAATATCTACCACAATTTTAGAAGGATTGATTTCCATCCAACTTTTATAGGGAAGTTTCTCATCTATGATCACATTGATATAGTCATAGGCTGAATCACCTTTGGCACTGATGGATCCGGTGACATACCAGGGTTTTAATTTATTTAGACTGTCTGTCTTTACATACTGTTGCTCAATATATGCCTGATGAAATTTAGACAACTGAACCAAGTACATTCCTTTTACAGTATCCATTACACGCAGAGCGATATTTGAATCGATATACCCCAGTTTAGCGCCACCTAAGCGATCTTCTCCTAAGCCATAAGCCAATGCAGGCAGCTTTCCGGTAGATCTTCCGATCCAAGGCTCATACAAACGATTTTGTGTCATTCCTTGAAAACAAACCACCATTAAAAGCAATAAAAGAGAATATTTCATTGGATCAAGTTAATATAAATCCAAACAAAAAGGCCTCACTGCTTTTGAACAGTGAGACCTTTGTTTGAGCAAGCAACCGTAAAACAAAAACCAAATATGTAAAATCTTTGTGAAAAACGGTAATTTTTGCCGATTTTTTTTCTTAGAAGTGATATCCATTATCAGCCACCAGCTTTTCACAGATCCTACGGCGTGCATCCTTGGTATTAAAGGGTTCTACTTTGGTGAAACGCTTTAAGCCAATGTGCATCATTCTTAGTTCATCTCCATCGGCAAAACTGTTCAAAGCATCTTTTCCTGATTTGTTGATCCGATCTGCCGCATCATACAAATAAGTGCGCATGATATCAGCCTGTAACTTAACCGCAGCTTCTCCTTTTTGCTCGGCGAGTTTCATAACACGTAACAAAGCACTTTCAGCATTGTAAGTTTCTATAGCCATATCAGCAATATTCATCAGCACTTCTTGTTCTTTTTCCAACTGCATCATCAGCTTTTGAACAGCGGCTCCTGCAACCATCAGAATGGCTTTTTTGAAGTTGGCAATATATTTCAGCTCTTTTGCAAACGCTCCTTCATCTTCTGCACCAAAGTCAGGAATGCTCATGAGTTCTTTTTGAACAGCCATGGCCGGCCCCATCAAATCGAGTTTCCCTTTCATCGCACGCTTCAATACCATATCTACTGTCAATAAACGATTGATCTCATTGGTTCCTTCATAAATACGGTTAATACGACTATCGCGATATGCTTTTGAAATCATGTACTCATCACTAAAACCATTGCCCCCATGTATTTGAACACCTTCGTCTACCACGTAATCCAGCACTTCACTACCGTACACTTTCAACATCGCACATTCGATAGCATATTCTTCAGCAGCTCCAAGTAATGCTTCTGCAAAACTCTTACCGCTGTTCATCAGTTCATGTTCTTTGTCATCAATCCATTTCGAAGCACGATACAAGGCACTTTCACACACCCACATACGAATGGCCATTTCGGCCATTTTATGTTTGATGGCACCGAACTTCGCGATGGGTAATTTGAACTGTTCACGTGTGATAGCGTATTGAATAGATGTGGTAGCCGCACGCTTAGATCCACCCAATGCAGCAGCACAAAGTTTCAGTCTACCGATGTTTAAAATATTGAAAGCGATGACATGTCCGCGACCAATCTCACCTAGTACGTTTTCAACCGGCACTTTACAATCCTGGAAATACAATTGAACTGTAGAAGATCCTTTGATACCCATTTTATGTTCTTCCGGTCCTTGTGTAAATCCTTCGAATCCGCGCTCTACAATGAATCCAGTAAACTTATCTCCATCAATCTTGGCGAAAACAGTATACACATCTGCAAAACCACCATTGGTGATCCAGCATTTTTGTCCGTTCAGGATATAGTATTTACCATCATCGCTCAACTTGGCTGTTGTCTTAGCTCCGAGTGCATCGCTACCGCTATTGGGTTCTGTTAAACCATATGCACCTTTCCACTCACCGCTGGCAAGTTTTGGAATGTATTTTTGTTTCTGTTCTTCTGTGCCGAAATATAAGATCGGCAATGAACCAATACCGGTATGTGCGGCTACTGCCACAGAAAAAGAATGTCCGCCACCCAGTCCTTCATTTACAATGGTAGACGTGATAAAATCTTTCCCCAATCCACCATATTGTTCCGGAAAGGAAGTAGACAGTAATCCTTGCTCGCCTGCCTTTTCCAATAGAGAAGGCATTAAGCCGGTCTCTAGTTTATCAATTCTTTCCACGATAGGAAGCACTTCAGCATCGAGAAACTGCGTACACATATCCATGACCATGCGTTGCTCTTCATTGAAATCCTCCGGTATGAAGGTTTCGAAGGGATTGCTCTCTTTAATGAGCCACTCACCACCCAACAGGGCTTTCGATTGTTTTGTTGTTTCCATGGGAAGATAGTTTTAATATTTTAGTATTAGCGTATAGCGTATGGTTCATGGCAAATAGTAATACTATTAAACTTAAAAATTCACTACTATGATCTATTTGCCATCAGCAATAAGCTATCATGTCAGATTATCATACACCCTTTGAAACACAGACTTCACCGTTTCAATCTCTTCTTTATTCACGCCTATCAATGCCTCATTCATGGTTTGATTGGCTAGGTCAATCGTGATGTCTTGTAATGCTTTAGCAGCATCGGTTAAGCAAACCAGATTGATTCTTCTGTCTTCTTTCGATGCGGTTCTTTTTACCAGCTTTTGTTTCTCCAGGTTATCAATCAGTCTGGTGATACTGGGTTTATCACGAAAAGTTCGGTTACACAATTCCTGCTGACTCAAACAATCTTCTTTCCATAAGTGATACAAAACACTCCATTGTTCGATCGTGATCTCCAGTCCTGCCTGTCTAAAATTCTTTTGTAATCTTCTGGCTACAGCTGTAGAAGCCATTCCATTGATCACACTGTATAATTCCCCTCTTTTAAATTGGTTGTTTGGCATATAGTTAGTTATGCAACTATTTTCAAAGTAAATTCGTTTCTTTGAGATTGCCAAGAATAAAACCTTAAAATTCCATTGGTAACATCGCATTTTATCCGCTACCGCCAATCGCAGATTCATTACTATCGTTTTGGGTCCGGACCTACCTATATCTGTTGCTTTCATGGTTATGGAGAGGATGGTAGCAAGTTCGGGCTTTTTGAAAGGGAATTAGGAGCTTCGTACACCTTGATTTCCATTGATTTACCTTTCCATGGACAAACAGTTTGGAACGAAGGTCTGCTCCTGCAACCCGCTGAATTACTGGAGATCATGAACAGGATCATTCCTCCAGAGAAACCTATTCTACTCATGGGATACAGCATGGGTGGCAGGGTTTGTTTGCAATTACTGGCATCCTTTCCCGATCGATTTTATCAACTGGTATTAATGGCCCCAGATGGATTACATAAAAACCCCTGGCAACGGCTGTCTACGCAAACATGGATTGGCAATCGTTTATTTGCTTTCTCTATGCGGCATCCCGGATGGATGTTTGTATTGATGCGTTTAGCAGGCTCGCTGGGTTTGTTCAATAAAAGTATCATTCGTTTTGTGCATCATTATTTGGATCATGAGCAGGAAAGAAAAATATTATACCAACGATGGACTACTATGCGGTTGTTCCGTCCATCGTTTGCAGGTTTGAAAAAAACAATCAGCGCTCACAAAATAACGGTTCAGCTCATTTTTGGTAAGTATGATAGAGTTATCCTTGCCACGCACGGATATCGTTTGCAAAAAGGCATCGAGTCATGGGTAAGCGTTACGGAGTTATCAGCAGGACATCATTTATTACAAGAAAAGTATAAGCAAGACCTATTGATCGCGGCACAACTATGAAAATCGGCATGCTTATATATTCATACAAATGCCTATGCCAATAGTTGCATTTATTTAAGTTTCTTTGTTCTATGTATTTGGCTGCGCTTCTATTGATCTCCATTTTGCTATTGGCTTATTGCATGCTAATTATGCAATACAGAAAATGGTTTTCTAGGTTGCAAATCTTTACGCCTAAAAAAAACAGCAACCCTATTATTTCTTTTTCAGTTATCATTCCTGCTAGAAATGAAGCAGCAGGTATCGGTACTTGCTTGAAAAGTATTCTTCAACAATCTTATCCGAAAGCATTATTCGATGTCATTGTAGTGAATGATCATTCTACTGATGCTACGGTTGAAATTGTTCAAGCGCTACAACAAACGCATGACAATCTGTATTTGATCAATCTTGCGGAACATGTAGATGCATCTTCCATCAATGCTTATAAAAAGAAAGCCATAGAATTGGCCATCAGCAAAAGTAAAACTGATTGGATTATTACCACAGATGCTGATTGTGAAATCCCTGAAAGATGGCTGGAATTGTATGATGCATACATACAAACAAATGATGCAGTATTCGTGGCGGGTCCGGTGATGTTCACCCATCAATCAGGTGTATTATCGCTTTTTCAGTTATTAGATTTCCTCAGTTTACAGGGCATCACTGCAGCTGCCGTATCCGCCGGATACCATACTATGTGCAACGGCGCTAATCTAGCTTACAAGAAAGCGGTATTTTATGAAGTAGGACAATTCAAAGGCATCGATCAATTAGCCAGTGGTGATGATATGTTATTGATGTATAAGATCAAACAACGGTATCCGAGACAATTGGGTTATTTGTTTCATCCTGCTGGTATTGTAACCACTGCTCCCATGTTTACCTGGAAGGATTTTTTGAACCAACGAATACGTTGGGCGAGTAAGGCAGATCGGTATGATGACAAATCGGTATTCCGAATACTTGCGTTGGTGTATGCAGTCAATTTGGCTTTATTGGTATTGTTACCGATCAATCTTTTCGTTGCAGGAGAAATTGCCCATTGGCTCACATTCATGCTGATTAAAACAACGGTGGAATTGTATTTCCTGTGGCCGGTGAGTAAGTTTTACCAGCAACATGATACTTTATTGTATTTTCCATTGATGCAGCCATTACATCTTTTGTATACGGTGATTGCGGGATGGCTGGGTAAATTTGGCAGTTATCAGTGGAAGGGCAGATCTGTAAAATAATAATCAGGCCAGACTTTCTTTTTCTTCTTTAAGTTTTCCTTCTAACACAATCACCATTCCCAGGCATAGCCAAAATAAACTTCCAATCTTATCGGTTTCAATCATATCACTCATGAAGTTGATGATACCGATCATCGCAAGTATTGCACCGGTTGTTAATGCAACTGTTCGAAAAAAATAACTATGCAGTTGATGATATATTTTTTGGATCCGCCATAACATCAAAAAATACAAAGAACAAAAAATCAATAATCCAATCAACCCTTGTTCCAATGCAGTCAAAAGAAAATAATTGTGCACGGTTGAATGTTCAGGATTATTACTGACCCAGGTTTCAAATCTTTTGACAGTATAAGGCCTGTAATTGCTGTAAAAAGTAGATGGACCAAAACCTGTTAACGGTCGTTCAGCAAACATACGGGCACCGGCTACCCAGCGATAAAATCGTTCTGCATTGGAAACATCTTTTAATGCAATGGTAGCCGACATATGTTGAGAGAAATCAGTATGAAAAATGGTTCTGTCATGATCAGGTGCAAAACGGAAATAACGTTGATCGGTAGAAAGCCATACGGTTGAAATCAGTACAGTCAATAAGGCGGAAATAATTAGAGTCCCAATCATTTTTTTTCGGATGATCAATACAGTGACCAATCCACCCACCAATGCAAGCCATGCGCCTCGTGAATAAGAAAAAATCAATGCTATGATTCCGATGACCAGCATGATTTGTATCCACTTTCTATATGTCTTGTTCTGTTTTGTATGTTGGTATGCAGCATAGGCAACTGCGAGTAAGCAAACCAACATGGCTCCGTAGTTGACATGGTTTCTGAAAAAAGGGAATAAGTGGCGATTGATACTTTCAAAACTAAATCCACTCATAGCATGGCGCAGCAAAGTAATCAATGCCACTGCACCCATGGGTGTCAATAAGTAGAGCGTCATCTTCTCTATATTACGAATAGAATTGAGCCATAAGGATGGCAAGATGACAAAGGGAATGATGTACCAAATCTTCGCTAGTAAAAATTTAATGGAGAGTAATGGTTGTTCAGAATAGATAATGGTAATACCGATCCAAAGTACATGTATCATTAATAAAAGAAACAAAGGATGACGCCATACTGCCTGGGGAAAATCATGGGGTTGATGCCACCAGCGAAGTAATGCCAAGCCTGTAAGAATCATCATGATGGGTTCATCCGGAAAATCAAGACCTAAAGATGGAGTGATATTGATTTCTGTTGATAGAGGGAGCAATGCCAGCAACAACCAAAATAATCTCTCTGCATGATGCATCAAAAATTGAAACGAATAAGGCAATAGCAAATACCCAAAAGGAATCAGTAGTAAATAATCATCATGCCAAATCACTGAAGCAATGATGGCAGCTACAAATAGTAAGGGTGCAGTGATAAAAAATTTACTATGGCGGATAGCAAGCTGCATAATGAAATGCTAGGATCTTCTATCTTTCAATAATAAAAAAAGGATGGAGAAAAGAAATCCTGCCAAACCTGAAATCAAAACAGTATTCAATTTATCAGGTCGTTCCGCTTTGACAGACGGCACTGCAGGTTCTAATACATAAAGAGCCGGAGGAACTGTTTCACCCATCAGTTGAAAGGAAGCGGCTGTTTTACGATATCGGGATAATTCCTCCAACAGTGTTTCCATGTGTTTTTGCAACAAAATTTGTTGTGCACGACCAGCTTTTGATATACTATCATTTAAAGCCGCATACTGTTGTTCATTATGAACGATCGAAGCATTCAATTGAGCAGAGGCTTCCTGATAATTGCTGAGCCAAATAGATTCCAGCTTTTGTTGTACAATCCTTATCATGGTATTGATGATATCAGCCGATAATTGTTTGTCTTTCGTCCAACACTGCACACGCATCTGCCCTTGTTCTGTTCTTTGAAAAGAAATATCTTTTTTGAGTTTCAGTACAGCTTTTCGGCGAAGTAGTGGCAGAGAGTCATTATCTAATTGATAATAATCCATCAAATTGAATTGATCCACCAACTGGTAATAAGTGGTATCCATATCCGCTATGCCAATGATACGATCCAGGTCATCACCGGAACCGAAATAAGAATAGAGTCCTTGAATATTTTCGTTGAACAACCTGGATTTATCTGTCAGTTGTGGATTTGCTGCAATGATTCTGGCACTGGATCGAAAATATTTGGGAACCAACAGTACGGTTACAAAAGCTACCAGCATGGCAAACAATGTAAACAGCAAAATAAAACGGGTATGTTTTTGCAATACCTGAATCGTATGGGGCATATTTAAACCGGATGTGGACATGGTATTTGAAAATACAATTAATAATTGATTCTGTTCTAAGTACCGGAAGGCAGTACTACTACATTTCTATCCAGACTCTCTTCCAGTGAAATAAAGGTTTCTGTTCTTTCAATGCCTTTGATTTTTTGCAATTCATCATGTAATACATAGCGCAACTCCTGAATGTCTTTACAAACAATTTCAGCGAACATGCTGTAGTTACCGGTGGTATAGTTCAACCGAACGATTTGAGGTATTTTTTTCAATTCTTTGGCTACAGTATCGTAGAGTGAGCTTTTTTCAAGGTATACGCCGATAAAAGCAATAACATCATATCCGAGGGATTTGAGGTCTATCGATAATTTTTTACCTTTCACTACTTTTAGTTCTTCCAATTTCTTGATGCGTACATGAATGGTACCGCCGGATACAAAGAGTTTCTTACCCAGATCGGCATAAGATATCTCGGCATTCTCCATCATTTCCTGTATGATCTGGTAGTCTAGTTTGTCAAGATTTAATTTGGCAGACATTTTACGACTTGTTTTTAGATTAAATTCAATATAAAATCAAAATTATTGAATAAAATCTATATTTTAAAATTATTTATTGAAATTTATACAACGAATTGGTTATTTATATTAATATTGTGTTGTCAAACAACGACAAAGATCTTATATACTGTGGGGTGATGAAATTTCTGGCAGACATGCCCTCTTGTCTCGGGGGTGAGGATAACAGGACAAACGTAGTGTAGAGCTCCCAACGGTTCCGTTGGGATCCAGGGTCGACCACTGAACTTTGCGCTATAGCTAACTGCCTCGTGGAGGTTCGATCCCTCCCCCTACAGCTTTTAAAGGTTACAATTATTTGTAACCTTTTTTTATTTGAATTAGGATAGATAACTATTCACTGTTTGAGTAATCTCATCTATGTAGATACCTAACAAATTAAATCTTAAAATTAACGGTTGGGAGGAGAACATTTCCTACAGATCCTTTTTGACAAAGACCATGAAGATGTTCCCTAATAAATGGATAAATAATAGCTGGGGCATTTATTTTTTTAAACAAATCTTCAGATACAGCTGGTTCTCCAACTTTTTCAAAGATTCCGATCATTTTTACTTCAGCTGAAAATGCCAAAAAATCAGCCTCCTGTATCCCTTTAAAGCTAAAAGTTAAGCCTACACCAAAAAAACCATCTGATTCAGAAGTTTCCTGTGCTTCAGATGAATGATCAAAACTTAGGGTAATAGGTTTGCTAAAATCAATTTTAACTTCTCGATGAAAACTCGAATTCATCAATATTATCCTTTCAACTTTATAAGAACCAGTAGATTGAGGCATACCCTCCTTTTTTTCGTCTTGCATAATACATTTTTTAAGCTGCCATCAAAAATTGATCTTCATCAAATTTTAGATCGTTAGCCTCAAATGGATTCTCTGTGATATTCGCAATAGAATTATTATGAGAAGTAATTAATGCATCTGAGAACTCATTTTCAATAAGAATACTGTTGGAATAAATTGTATCTATTCTATTTAAAAGTAAAGCTTCGAAAAATTCAGAAATCAATTTTGAATCTGATTGTTCATTACAACAATATGAATAATTTGATAAAGCCAATGGTGAATCTGAAGCAATAAATACGATTTCCTCTTTTGGAAACATAGTCATAAAATCAATGGAAAAAGGTATCCACGCTTCGTCTAAAGAATCTAAAGTATAGAAATGTTCATTTGGAGTGATTTCTACTATATGAGTATTAATTAAATTATCAAAACCATATCGAAAACAAGTTTCTGGAAATGATTTTGAAATCCTTTGAATATTTTCTTTAATAAAATCAGTTGAGGTCATTTAAATCCCTTATTAAGTAAATTAATCATTGAAATAGCTTTATTAATCCAATCATGGGCTACTTCCTGTTGTATAGTTATTTCTTTATAATCTGCCTCAGTGCGAATTTTTTTAAAAGACGCGACTTGCTCTTGTAACCATTTAAATTCATTTCTCCATTCCCTATCTGCAACATCTTTTGGTTTATTCTTTGCAAAAGCAGGACCAACCAAATTCCAGGCTAAACTATGCGTACCAAAACCATATGCGTTTAAATCATTGTCGAAATCTTCCTGTGTTTTACCCATTTTCCTGAATAGAATATGCAACATGTATTGATGGAATCCGTAATAAGCTCTGTTAATTGTTGATGGATACAGGTTACTTCTCATTAGCACTTCAGCAGCTTGAAGGCTTTGTTGGGATTTTTCCGCAAAACTTGTCATAAACCGATAAGCAATAACGATAATTATTATTGTGACTCCAAATTTATTTTAGCTTTTCGAGCTATGGATTGTAAATCAATTATTTAGAATAAGAGAAATCTTCTTAAAGCTAATTTTCTTCGCAAACAATCTTTAGTAAAGTTAGCAGAACAATATTTAAATACTATAATTTTTAGTAAAAAATTGAAATTAAACTCATTTCTGATATACATATTTTATCATTCCACCTGTTCTAAAAAAATTAAGCACGCTTTTAATCAAATTGAAATTTAAAAAATATGATTAACTCAATCAATCCTACTAACTATAGCAAAATAAACTAAACGTTTTAAACTTTCTAAAAGTTATTGCACTAAAAAGTCATCATGCATATTCCACCTGAATAATGGCTTCAGAAAATCTTTCCATTTCTTCTAATTGTGGACTGCATTGCAATAAAAAGAAATCAACACCAATTTTTTCAAATTCTCCGATACGATCCAGTACTTGTTGAGGTGTTCCGGTTAATCCTGTTCTGAGTCCACGATTGCTCACAGAATAATCTTCCAAAGAAACTTTTTGTTCTAACTGAGTACCATTCAACCATTGTTGGTAATTCTCATAACCTGCTGATCCAATTTTGATATTCGTGATCCTTTCCAACTCTTTCTTCACTTCCAATTCGGTTGATCGGATAATACTATATGCTGCTACACCAAATTTCATCGGTGGTAAGCCTTTTTTATCTCTTCTCTCAGACAAATCTTGTATTCTTCTGGCAATCACTTCCGGATCATCTCCATGCATTACATAACCATCACAGGTAGAAGAGATCAAATCTTTGGCCTTTTCACTTTCTCCACCCGCGTAAATAAAAGGTCGGGGATTTGAGATTGGCTTGGGCTGTAATACATTGTCCTTAACATTGTAGTATTTTCCGGAAAAATTGAAATGGTCTTTTTGCCATACACCATTGACTACAGATAACCATTCTTCCGTTCTCGCATACCTGTCGTCATGTTGCTCAAATTGAACACCATACTTTTCAGCCTCATCTTTCCACCAGCTACTCACCACATTCAATGAAAGTCTGCCATTGCTGATATGATCAATATTTGCAGCAGCTTTAGCCAGTAAAGCAGGATTGTGAAAAGTAGGTCTTACAGCAACCATCAGTTCAATACTGTTGGTTACAGCAGCCAGAGCTGCAGCTGTACTCCAGGCATCGATACTAGGTGCATGAATACCCTTGATATCATTCAGATTCAATTCTGCAATCAATGAAACACTATAACCCAGGTCTTCGCTTCTGATCGTGAGTTTTTTTATATAGTCCCAGTTGGCTTGCATGTTTTCATCTTCTACATTTCTGAGCCAACCACCAAATACAGGTAACCAATATCCAAATTTCATAGTATGTTTTTAAAATGTGTGTGCAACTTGCGAAGCTTCTTTCGCATAGATTTTTGCTTCGATGAAATCAACCAGTCTTTCATGTGGATTAAAGCCAATCACATTCACCGCATCGGCTACAAAGTTTGAAAGAGCATTTACATCATAATAGAGAATTTCTCCATCGCGGTCATCAATGATGTACTCAATACCTCCAACATCAATACCTGCGGATTGAACAATTTTTTCAACGGCATAAATTACTTCTGCAGGTGGCTCGTATGCTTCAACTTTTAATCCGGTTTTAGGCGCATCGAGTGCACATGCATTTCTTACCAATTCTTTTCCATCGGTTGTTTGACAAATATCTGCCGGACAAAGATTGAATGACTCTCCGGTGGTATATACTTTGATAGCATATAAAAATTTACCGCCTAGTGTTTCTACTCTTGTTATATATCCGCCTCTTGCAGGAATGTATTCTTGCACTAACGCAGTATGATCAATACCAAAATCAACCTGGTTTTGCATGATGTCTTCTGCGAGACTTGACTCTGAATTGTATTTAACAATACCGGCACCGCTTCCTCCAATATTCGCTTTCACCACAATTGGAAATCTCAATCCATGGGTTGCTCTTACCAATTGGCTGGTATGGTTCACTACTTTCGCTTTGGGATATTTATAACCCAGTTTATGAATCAGGGAAAGCTGATTGGCTTTGGAAGTTTCATACAAAAAAGCTTTGTATCCATTGATCGTTTTAACACCACTGTCTTCTAAAAATTTCAGATAGGACTGTGTGTAGAAAATCCCCTGTGTTCCATTGCGTAAATAGGCAGAAGGACTCATTCGATTAAAAACCAGACTGTACTTTTTTGCGCTGTCACTAATATCAAACTGGTGATTTACCGCATCAATTTTCTCAAAGGGCAATCCTCTTTTCTCTAATTCAGCAAACAACGGTTTGAACCAGTCCGGATGCTCGTAATAAATAGCTATAGGTAACATGTTTTTTGCTCAAAATTATATAATTCTACTAATTTAGTAGACTTTTATTTTGAAAATAAAAATAATCATCTATTTTTGTCTACTATTTTGGTAGACAAATGAAATTTAGCGTTGTGAAAAATGTTGTCACTAACCCATCGGAACTATATCAGGCAAACAGAAGTTTAGTTTGCCCTAAGCCTTTATCAGCATTGGTATTTACTGCCATTCCTACTTGCTGCACTCGATGTTGTTGTTGATTCTTCGCTTCTACGACCTGTTGCTTATTTGAAGCAGGCAAACTTGCCATTTGATTTCTCTTGATTCATTTATTGTAAACAAACAAACTATGTATTTACATATACAAAAGCGATTACTATTGCTAAGCTTGATTGTATCTACTCAGATCTCTGCACAGACAATGATTAGTGGAAAAGTATTCGATGAAAGTGAGCTTGTGCTAAATAAAAAAACTACAGAAATATTTACTTCAGTGATTAAGAATCAAGCTCTTGATCAGGTCGACTATCCAATGACAATAACAAAAGCTGTGATCGGAGAATTAACAGGTAACTGGCGTGGGGTCTTTACGCTGAAACCCGGTGTTGAAGCTCCATTTAACTTTATCATTCGTGAAGAAGGCTCTACACTAAAAGCATTTTTGGTGAATGGAGAAGAGCGTTTCCCAACCGGTGATATTCGCATAGTGGGTGACTCTATTGTAATTCCATTACCCTTATTTGATAATGAGCTTGCCTTCAAAGTAGAAGACAATGTCTTAACAGGTGTGTTGCGTCGACAAGATTTAAGAGGAACGGTAACTCCTGTGAAGGCTAAAAAAGGAATGGTCTATCGTTTTAATGAAGCATCTTCTTCCCCTATTACGGATATCAGTGGCACTTATGATGTAGTTTTTCAAAATAGCAATGGCAAAGAAGAAAAAGCAGTAGGCATTTTTAAACAGAAAAATGGAATCGTAACCGCTACCTTTTTGCGTATTACAGGGGATTCACGTTTTTTAGAAGGCGTCATTGAAGACAATACAATCAGATTATCTTCATTTATAGGTTCATCTCCTGTTCTATATGAAGGAAAAGTGGATGTTAACGGGCGTATACAGGGCGAGAATATCAGTGCCAGATCTTCTATACCTTTTACTGCTGTTCCAAACGCTGAAGCCTCTTTGCCCGATGCTTATTCTTTAACAAGATTAAAAGAGGGAAATGATCGATTGGTTTTCAATTTTAAAGATTCAGATGGCAACATAGTTAGTTCGGAGGATAAAAGATTTAAGGGTAAGCCATTCATCATTACCATTGGAGGTACCTGGTGTCCAAATTGCATGGATGAAGCTGCGTTCTTAGGCCCCTGGTACAAAGCCAATCGAGACAGGGGAATTGAAGTGATCGGATTACAATATGAACGTCAGACAGATAGTACTTTTGTGAAAAAGGTTTTTGACAGATTTCGTAAACATTATGGAATAGAATATACTTTAGCATTGGGTGGTGTGGCAGATAAGCAGGTTGTATTAGCTTCTTTACCGCAATTGGAACAGTTTCTTTCTTTCCCCACTACCATTTTTGTTGATAAGAATGGCAAAGTAAAAAAGATACATACAGGCTTTTCCGGTCCGGCAACAGGAAAACATTACACTGCTTTTATCCATGATTTTAATGCAGAAGTGGATGCTTTACTGAAATAAGGTAATGTATTCATTAGAAAGTTTCATATAAAAGGTGATATGACTGATGTCATATCACCTTTTATATGAGAAGAAGAATCAAGAAAGTATTATGCATTGTATAAATAGGCATAATATCTTTTTTGTGTGCTTTTATAAAAAACCAAAGGGACCAAACCTAAAACGGTTAACAAGATTAGAATAGAATGATTGGGTATAAAGGCGTAAAAAATAAAGCCAATCAATAATAATCGAAAGTAATCGAGATAAAAGACCCATTTCTTTTGCTCAATCATAGCACCGGAATTGATGATGCTGATGAGTATGAAAAGACATAATAAGATTTGTTGTTGTGATGTAAAATATTCGGTTAGTAGTAATGTAAAAAATAAAACAACCAGTGTTAGTATTGTATTCAGGAGAATCAAGCGCTGTAAGGAGAATTGTATACTTTGCTTATTCCGATTCAATAATTTTATTTCAAGGTATTCGCGATGTGTGGGATCAATATCATCCGGCTTCCCGAACAGCACTTTTAATTTGGCTTTTATACCTTTTGCTGCTCTTAGTGCCAGTAACAATTCAAGCTGAAAGTGAAAATGTTGCCATAAAAAACTATAGCTATTCAAAGGCTTGGTAAGTCCATATTTGGGTTCCTCTTTTTCCTCTGCAAATGTTCCCAAAAGCTTATCCCATATGATAAGTATATCGCCATAGTTTTTATCTAAGTATTCAGGATTACTGCTGTGATGTACCCGATGATGAGAGGGTGTAACGAATACATATTCCAACCAACCTAGTTTTCCCACTAGTTGAGTATGCGTAAAAAATGGATAAACACCATGGATAATCAGAAAAATAGCAATCATGTCTGGAGGAAAACCTAAAAGCGGTAAAACCGACCAAAATAATCCACGCGCAATCGCCTGAAAAATGGTAATACGTGTAGAAACCGTGTAGTTGAAATCATCGCTTTGATGATGTACCACATGTACACTCCAAAATAAATTCACTTTATGACCAAATCGATGATACCAGTACCATACAAAATCTGTGATCAAGAAAATCAGCACCCAACTGATAAAAGTTGGTTGAATATCAAAAATGGCATAATGCTCGTAGATCCAAGAAAAGACAAAATAAAATGCGCCGGTAGTAAGCAGATCCGTTACCCTTTCGGCAATCCCAACATTCAAATTAGCAATCGATTCTTCAAATTGGTGGAGTTTTCTTTTCCTTTTCTGACTGATATGATACTCCAATAAAATGAATCCTATAAAAAAAGGTACTGCCAGTGCCAGAAGATTGATTTTTGTCATAACTACTTTACCTGTTGAATGGTAAAAATAATTTTAAATTATTATCCTACCAAATTGGTAGACTTATAAAAGTCTGATAATTTTACACTCAAGCAACTATCATCCAACATATGTTACCGAATATTTTGACTCATTTGATCGGTTATCATTAAAAACAGTTTCGAATCATATACAGTCACGTGGCCGAGTGGATAGGCTGAGGTCTGCAAAACCTTCTACGATGGTTCGAATCCATCCGTGACGTCTCTTTTAGTATAAGTCCCGCAAAAAAGAACCATCATCACAAATAAATGGCTGGTTTTTACTGACCCGTATGAATTCTTGAATAAGGTATATGATAAACTTATAAGCTTATCAATATCAGGCGACACTCATTTTTTATCTCAGTTGTTCGTATTTTCAATGATTCGATGACCGAACGAATATTCACATGCCCTTTGATTTTTCCTTAAAGAGTTCTTTTTTATTGATCTTCTTTTTTCATGGACTCATCTTTTCACTACTACTCTTGTGGAAAGGAATCCAACAGCACAATACGCCTCAGAAATGGCTGAGTCTGTTTACTTTTCTATGTACGCTCTATATCACCCCATTTATGCTCGGCTATGCAAGATGGTATTCAGGTGGTATTTACAGGGACATACTTTTTTATGTGCCATTTCAGCAATTATTTTTAATACCCCCGGTTTTGTATTTCTACGTAAGATCATTATTGGATCAAACATTCTCATTTCAACGAAAAGACTGGTTACACTTTTTACCCGCTGCGTTATACTTTTTATACACACTCTTTATGTTTATTGCCGATCAGTGGTTCTTACCTGAGGTTTATTTTTATAAAGATGGTCGCGATAAAGATTTTGAGCCATGGTATCAAACGGCTGGTTTTATTGTACTGACCATTTATTTGATCGCCAGTTTACGTATCTATAACAAATACAAGAGCCTTAGCTACAATACGCTCAGTTTTGCTGACTCTGTTTTATTCAAATGGGCGCAAAGATTTTTAACTGCTTTTGTTTTGTTGATCTGCATTCGGGGTTTGTTTTTTATCCTCAATCCCGAATGGGCTGAATTCGGACGAAAATTTTGGTACTACCTTAGTTTTTCAGGATTGTTTTACTTTATTTCTATTAACGGTTATTACAACAATGTCCAATCTGCTACTTCCTTCCGGATACTGGAAGATCCAAAAACAAATGACTCCCCCGAAAAAGTTCCTGAGCCTGAGGATCCTACCGACCCCATACCCGATCTTGAAAAATGGAAAGAACAGATCAGTTCACTAATGGCAGCACAAAAATTGTATGAAGATCCTCAACTGACCATTACCATGGTTGCAGACCGATTGGGTACCCATAGTAAAAAAGTATCTCAGATCATCAACCAAGGTTTTGGCATGAACTTCAATGACTATATCAATAGCTATCGTATTGAATCAGTGATCCAAAAAATAGATGCCGGTGAAACCTCTTCTCAAACCATCATGGGTTTGGCCTATGATGCCGGATTTAACTCTAAGTCGACCTTTAACCGTGCTTTCAAACGTTTGAAAAATATGACACCCAAGGAATATCTAGAAAAAAAGAGTAAGAAATGAGTGTCATTTCCAGATATGAGACGGTTTCTGCTGTATGGAAACCCAATTTTGCTTAAAAATAAAAATATGTGCTTTCGCCTGAAGAGATACTGTTTAATGATGGTATGGATCTGCTTTGCTACCTGCCTGCTATCAGCCCAAACAAACTTATCGCCTCTTGTTCAAAAGAAATTAGATAGCATCGCCACTCAAGATGTTCCTGCAAAAGCACCAGGTATTGCAACAGCCATCATTCAAAATGGAAAAGTACTGTATGAAAAATATGCCGGCTTTGCAGATTTTTCTGATAGCTCATGGATAGGACCCGCCACACGATTCAATATTGCGTCCAATGGAAAACAGTTTACTGCTCTTGCGGTACTAGAATTGATGGAAGAAAAAAAACTTCAATTAACTGATGATATCAGAAAATATTTCCCTTCTTTATATAGCAAGCTAAAAACACCTATTACCATTGAACATATATTAACTCATACGAGCGGCATTCGAGATGTATATGATCTATGGTCACTACAAGGATTGACCTGGTGGAAACAAAGTTTTAATAATCAAAACGTATGGCAATTACTGGAAAAACAAGAGGATTTGAATTTTGAACCCGGAACAAAATACCAGTACAGCAATACCAATTATATTTTATTGGCTTTATTGATTGAAAAAGTTACCGGACAAACATTCAAAACTGTCACTGATCGTTTATTTAACAAACTAGGCATGCATCAAACTGCTTTTGAAGATGATCATACCAATATCAAAGGACATATCGCACGCGCATATTTCAACTTCAATACATGGACTACCTATACATGGATATGGAATGTTTGTGGAGATGGCAATATCTTCTCAACACTAAAAGACCAAATTCGATGGGAACAAATTATTCAAGGGAGTATTCCAACTAAGATTAAAAGATCGATGATCGTCAAAAGTCAGCAGCTAATCAATCCTTCCATCACCCATCAATATGGATATGGACTAGAGTTTGGGCAATATCAAGGTATGCCTTATGTTTTCCATGAAGGAGCTACAGGTGCATGGAAGGCAACTACGATCAGGTTTCCAGAACAATCGCTATCGATGATTACTTTGACCAATACCGGTAAATCAATCCCTTCCCAACAAACCAGACAAATGGCAGATATTGTTTTATCCAAATCTGAAAAACAAAAATCTTTTATTAGTCAGCCAACAAAAGCTGGCAATTATGTTTCTGAAATGGAGATAGTAGGTACTTACCTTACTCAAAATAATTTCAGCTTTCAATTTGAATGGGATAAGAATCAGTTGGTATTAAAAAGATCCGGTAGAAATGATATTGTTTTAGAAAGAGAAGCTGCCAATATTTTCCATCAAAAAAATGATCCGGCATTCAAACAAGAGTTTCAACTCAATGAAAAGGGAGAAATGGAGGTAACCGCCTATTATACTACACATGCACCTTATACACTCACCAGACCCGTTGCCGATTGGGATCATTTCGATACAACACAATGGAATGGCGATTATTTAAATCAGGAAATGGATGTTGTGCTCAAGTTAAGGGTGGTTACCAATAAAATTTATGAACTGAAAATAGGAGACTCAACCACCTATAAAGCGGTTCTGGTATCTCCTTCGATGATGCTGGCAGGGTCCTATGTATTAAAAATGGATAATGGCAACAACACTACCATTTATCTGGATGGCGAAAGGATCAGAAAAGTAAAATTCAGTCGTATAAAGCAATGATTACCATTATTCGACATGATTTATGTAACAAACTGACAAGCCTATTCTTTTCATCCAGCCCTATTCACCCACTGCCCCTATTTATTTGAATCCCTATCCTTATTCGCGTTTCTATTCCGAAACAGATGTAAATCTTTACACTGCTTAAAACAGAAACGTATGAAAATGAGATCTACTCTGCTGATCATAGGCTTATTGATATGTATATCCGGCGTCTATTCCCAATCAGCACCATCCATATCCGGTACTGTTACCGATGATCAGGGAAAACCTGTTCAGTCCGCAACCGTTTCACTTGTGCAACAAAAGGATTCTGCATTGGTGAAATTAGCTGTAAGTGGTAATAATGGACAATTTGAGTTTACCAATATCAAAGCCGGGAATTATAGGATTACAGTAGCATTAATTGGATACAATAAACAGTGGTCTGCCCCATTTGCATTTTCTAACACTACTGTTACTATTCCTGCTATTGCGCTGACACCAAGTAACAAGGGAATGAGTGAAGTAACTGTTACCGCTCGTAAGCCTTTTGTGGAAACCAAAATCGACAGAACCATCATCAATGTGGAAGCATCTCCTACCAGCGCTGGTTCTAGTGCTTTGGAAATACTAGAAAAATCACCAGGTGTGAGTGTCAGCAATGAAGGCAACATTAGTTTACGTGGTAAAGCAGGCGTTATTGTGATGCTGGATGGAAAACCTACTTATATGTCTGCTACTGATCTGGCTAATCTCTTGCGCAATATGCCTGCTTCAGAATTAGATGTGGTAGAAATCATGACCAACCCATCTGCACGTTATGACGCTGCAGGTAATTCGGGCATCATCAATATCAAAACAAAAAAAGGGAGAAACAATGGCTTCAATGGAACACTTACACTCGGTGCAACCGCTTCATTGTTTAAACCGGAAGATGCCTTGTATGTTATTCCAAAATCACAAAACAACTTTACATTCAATTATAAGCATAACAAGATCAATTTCTTTGGTAGCTATCTTCCTAATTTCTTTCGTGGCAGACAAAACCTGACGATCAACAGAAATTTCTATGACGCTATGGGAAATAAAGATGGATCCTCTGATCTTATCACACGTTTTCAGTTCGAAAATTTTAATCAAACACTCAGACTAGGTTTAGATTATCAACCGAATAAGAAAAATATTTTTGGTGTTGTGATGAGTGGATTTGCATTCGAAGGCAGACCTACACCTACCAGTATTTCAACCATTAAAGACAATAACAACAATATTTTATCAAGTCTCATATCAAACACAAAAAATATAAGCAGTTTTAGAAATTTCACCGGCAACCTAAACTGGAAGCACAACTTTGATTCCGCCGGCAGAGAACTCACGGCTGATATTGATTATGTAACGTATAACAACACTTCGGATTTATTACTTACAACAGATGTGTACAATAGTGTAGGAAATAAAGTAGGTCCCACTATTTTATTAGATGGACACCTGCCTTCACTGATTAATATCTGGTCATTCAAATCTGATTATGTACAACCATATAAAGGCGGACGTTTTGAGGCTGGTATCAAAAGCAGCATTGTAGAGAATGACAATGAGGTAGATTATCAACGTGAGCTACCGGATAGAACACGAATACCCGATAGCCGATCAAATCATTTCATTTATCGCGAAAATATCAATGCAGTGTATGTCAATGCCAATAAGCAACTGGGCAAATGGACATTACAAACCGGCTTACGATTAGAAAATACGATTGCAAAAGGAAGACAGGTTACAAATGATTCAACCTTCAAACGGAACTTCACCAATTTATTCCCAAGCGTATTCTTAAGTTATGCGTTCAATAAACAGAATCAACTAACAGCGTCGTATAGCAGAAGGATCACACGCCCGAATTATCAGGATTTGAATCCGTTTACTTTCTTCCTCGATTCATTGACGTATCGTGTGGGTAATCCTTATTTATTACCTCAATTCACTCATAATGTTGAATTGACCTATGCATTCAAATCAAAGTTCATTTTTACTTTAGCAAGAAATTCTACGAATAATGTAATCTCTCAAATACTGCGTCAAAATTCAACAGAGAAGATCACATTCAATACTTCAGAAAACATTGCCAGCTTTGATAATATGAGTTTATCGATCACAGCTCCTGCGAAGTTCGCTTCATGGTGGAATGCCAATTTCTTTATCACGATATTCAACAACCATTATAAGGGTATTTACAATAATGATCCTATCGATATCGCATTTACTTCTTTTAATACCAATATCAGCAATAGTTTTGTGTTGAGTAAGAAAAAAGGATTGACTGCTGAACTCAGTGGTTTCTATCGTCATAAAGCAGTGGATCAATTAGCCGTATTTGATCCGGTTTATTTATTCAGTATTGGCTTGCAAAAACAGGTCATGAAAGGCAAGGGTACATTGAGAATGAACATACGCGATCCTTTTGCATGGCAACGCTTTAGAGCAACCACTCAATATGGTGATGTAGATGTTCGAACCGATGCTAGACCAGATGCCAGATTTGTATCAGTGACTTTCTCATTACGTTTTGGAAAGAATACGCCGGGTTCACAACCGCGCAAAAGAAACATTGGTTCTCAGGAAGAGCAAAGTCGTGTGGGAGGTGGGAATTAATGGTCTACCAGCGACTATTACATCCTAAAATAGTCTGATATTATAAGTAGAGCCCCCTGTTTGGGGGCTTTATGCTTAGTCAGCATCCCTTATTTTAATGCTTCTTTCACAAAAACCAGGCTTCGTGGCGTCATTATTGTGTGTCATAGTGTAGCAAATAACCAAACCATGGAGCATTACACATTACAAACCCGCTTTGTTACAACAGAATCAAAGGGTAACAACCTATTGAATATCCTTACCCGTTTGTACAATAAGATTGCCTATTTGCACGGTTGTCATTTGTACATTATTAATCAGGATGCAGAAAACAGTGACCATATTCTGGTGACCGAATTATGGGATTCCCCAGAAAGTCACCAACAATCTCAAAGTCTGCACGATTTCCAAGAAGCCATCTCCCAAGCCACCCCTCTTCTGGCAATTGAACCTGAAAGAAGGGTATTGAAGGCTGTGGCGGGGAAAGGATTGTTATAATAAGCGACAAGAAACAAGGAACAGGGAACAAGAAAGTGTCAAGGTGTAGGAAACAATAAAAGAGATCCGATTGCATGAAGGCTTGCAGCGTGTAGCTTGTAGCTTGTCGCTTCCTTGTTCCCTGTTCCTTGTTCCTTGTTTCTTATTTCCTATTCCTCTGTTTTGTACTTTTGCCCGAATGGGACAGAAAAAGCTGATACGATTTGAAGCCATTAAGGGTTTTGATAATGTGCTGGAGTATCCTGAAGGGATGCAAGGTAAATGGAAGGAGTTTTTTAAAAATGATCAACCCATTACCCTTGAACTGGCTTGTGGTAAAGGAGAATATGCGGTTGGACTTGGGCGCATGTATCCCAATCGAAACTTTATTGGTATTGATATCAAAGGCAATCGTATTTGGCGGGGGGCTAAAACGGCTTTGGATGAAGGATTGAATAATGTAGCGTTCATCCGCTCTCACATGGATAAGATCACGAACTATTTTCAGGCAGGAGAAGTTTCTGAAATATGGATTACCTTTCCCGATCCTCAATTACGCATCTCCAGGGCTAAGAAAAGGTTAACCCACCCTAAGTTTCTTCGACTATACCAACAGATTTTATCAGCCGGCGGATTGGTTCATTTGAAAACCGATAGTCCGGATTTGTATCAGTTTACTTTATTGGTGATACAGTTATATGGATTAACATTGGTAGAACAGTCTGATAATATCTACGCCCAATCCCATATAAAACCGGAATTGTGTATCAAAACACACTATGAAGGCTTAGACATTGCACAAAGTAATCGGATTCATTATCTATGTTTTAGATTAGACAAGGAATTGTTATTAGAGACTGATACGATTTTAAAAAGCCACCTGCATGAACCGGCAACTGATTGAGGGAAAAGATTTTTATTATGATGAACATGGTTATGTAGTGTTCACAGAAGCTTACCACATAAGTAAGGGATACTGTTGTGGTCATGGGTGCAGGCATTGTCCTTTTGACTATGAATCGGTACCCGAACCTCGCCGTTCAGAATTACTCGCTCAAAAACAAAAAGCGACCGAGCCAAAAGCGTAAATTGCCTGTATAAATTTCATACAGGTGCCACCAAAAAAATCAGCTGAAAAACCTAGGACTGTATTACCATCGGGCAACAAAGATGTCTCTTTCTTTGAACAGGTATATGATGTTGTTCGACAAATACCCAAAGGGCGTGTAACTTCTTATGGTGCGATCGCTGCTTTCTTAGGCACTAAAATGAGCGCTAGAATGGTGGGCTGGGCGATGAATGGATCCTTTCATGTACAACCAAAAGTACCCGCACATCGTGTTGTGAACAGAAACGGTATGCTCAGTGGGAAAGCACATTTTGCTACACCCACATTGATGGAAGAATTATTAGCCAAAGAAAAGATCAAAGTGAAAGATGATGTGATCGTTGACTTTGAAAAGAAATTTTGGGATCCTGCAGTAGAGATTGGTTTATAAGCTGCAAGCTTCACGCTGCAAGCCACAAGGTATTTGTAAAACAATACTGTTTCAGATCAATCACTTGCGGCTTGCAGCTTGTAGCTTGTGGCTCATAGCTCCTAGCTTAAGTATAGTAAGGACTAATCATCCAATACACCACCGGCCCCGTTACCGCCACATAGAACCATAATGGCCAGGTGATCTTCGCAATTTTTTTGTGTTGCGCATATTCACCTGTGAGACCTCTGTAAGCAGTGAATAGAATAAAAGGAAGAATGATCGCTGCTAAAAAGATATGGGTGATCAGGATGATATAGTAGATTGTTCGCATACTACCTACTGCTAGTTTCTCCGCTTCACTTACCAATCCGTCGTGATCTGCATCTCCGAATTTTGCTTCTCCTGCTAACAGATGGTGCGCAATATAAGATACCAGAAAAGCTACTGATAGTAATAAAGCCAGCATCATGATTCGCTTATGCAATGCATAGCTTTTTTGTTTTACTGCGACTAGTGCTGCTACCAATAAAACAGCTATTGATGCATTGATGAATGCATTGATCTTCGCAAAAATATGTACATCGAAATTTACACCGATATCCAGTTTAACTCTGCCGAGTACCACTACAGCTGTAAATACTACAACTGAGAATATACCGATGAGCCAGCGGGCTTGTTTGTCGTTTTTGGGGAGTGAGGGTTCTAGCATGTTATTTAGTTTATTGCCATTGTCCGAAGGACTCCTTCGGAGAAAACACAGAATGACACAGAAAGTTGTTTATCCGTTTATTTTACGTCTGCTTCTCATATAAAGTACAAAGAAAATAACTGCCAATACGATGATCAACCATAACCAGCTGAGGTCAATGATCTGCATGAATACGGTACTTTTTTTCTTTTTATCTTTTTCCAACATCAGAAAGCCAATGTCTCTTGCCAGTTTTGAAAGAGAAGTAGAATCCAGTCCATTATAATATCCTCTTACATAACGGTCTTTATCCAATAGTACAAACCTTGTGGTATGCACAAAGTCTGGACTCATCGGCTCCTCACTGAACTTGTCTACTTTCAGTTCTTCATAGGCAAAACGGTAGATGGAATCTTTACTTCCGGTCAGCATCCACCAGTTATCATGATTTACACCGAATCGGTCTGCATAATCTTTTAATACACTTACAGAATCATGTTCCGGATCCACTGTAAAAGAAACAAATTGTACAATAGATGTATCGATCTTATTGCGAACATTACCACCTTTCAAGAAGGACTGTTGCAGTTTCGACATATTTCGGGTGAGTCCTGGACAAATGCTTCTGCAACTGGTGAAAAAGAAGTCAACCACCATAATCTTGCCTTGCTTATCATACAAGCTCACAGTTTCGCCTAGTTGATTTTGCAAAGTGATATTAGATGTCTTGTGCCAAACACTATCAGTGATCATCTTCCCTTTCTCTACCCTTGTTACAACAGTATCCAGCAAATATTTGCGTGGCATATCCACTGCTGACTCACTGGCATATTTCAGGATCAGGTAACAAAGAATGGGAATGAACACCGCAACCATCAACCCCAATATTGCTTTCTTATTCATAATTCAACAGTATAAAAAAACCATCGCCAAAACAGCGATGGTTTGAACAGTAATAAGGTTATAACAAGTATCTCTTAGTGTTTGTTTTCCACCGCACCTTCACTCTTATGCGTAGTATCAGCATGTGCTCCTGCAGCCGCCCCATGTGATCCATGTTCTTTCTTCTCTACTTTGATGGTACTTTGCTCTTTGAAATAAGGATCGTAAGTGTTACGCAAATTTCTGAAAGAATTACCATCAGCCAGGAAAGCGATGATGAACCAGATAAACAAAGCCAAAGGAACCACGATCGTCATGATCAGGTTTTTGATCTCATGTTTCAGGTGCATGAAATATCCAACGATATAAAATGCTTTTGCTAACATCAGAATGATGATGGCACCTTTAATGGCTAGAACCAATCCTTTATTTTCCATACCAATCATCCAGAAACCAAGCGCCAGTTCAATGATGGTTAAGACAGAGAGGATGATGGTTACTTTTTTGATCTCACTGGTACCGCCGCCATGTGTTTCTTCGTGACCTACTGAATGTGACATATCAATATCTTAATTAAGTGAATGAATGTTTGATTAAACCAGATAAAAACAAGTAAACACGAATACCCAAACGAGATCTACAAAGTGCCAGTACAATCCGGCTTTTTCGATCATCAGGTAATGTCCACGTTGTTCGAATTTATCCATCAGTGTCATGATCAACATTACAATGTTGATGATCACTCCGGAGAATACATGGAAACCATGGAAACCGGTGATGGTAAAAAAGTAATTGGTAAAGTTGGTAGATGAAGCTGTTCCATCAGCATTCAAAAATGGATTGCTACCCCACCATGCACCTTCATGATGTAAGTGTGTCCACTCCCAAGCCTGACAACCCAAAAACGCTAAACCACCGATGATGGTCCAGATCAGATTTTTAACTACGCCTTTTTTATCCATGTTGTGTCCTGCATGCACGGCCAATACCATGGTTACAGAACTGATGATCAGGATAAAAGTCATGATACTAACGAATACCAACGGTGCATTCATTCCTTCAGGAGCAAAAGGGAAACTTTTGAAGACCTCATTGGGGTCAGGCCATCCATTGGTTGAAAAGCGGATGGTACCATAAGAGATCAAGAAAGCTCCAAATGTGAAGGCATCACTCATGAGGAAATACCACATCATCAGTTTACCATACTCCACATTGAAGGGACTCTTTCCTCCACCCCACAATTTGGTTGTTGTTGCAGTTGTTGTCGTTGCCATGATCGTTCTAAAAATTTCGTTACAAAAATATTGGCTGTTGTTCAAAAAAGGTGAATAAACCCTAACTTTTTCTTGAACTATCCGATCCAATTATAAAAGATGAACAGATAGATCCAGAGTATGTCTACAAAGTGCCAGTAAGTACCCGCTACTTCCACCGGAATAGAACTGTACGACTTCACTTTGCTGCTATATGCGCGAATAAACATTACCAGTAAAGCAATCACTCCACCCAGTACATGCACCATATGCAAACCGGTGATCACGAACAGAAAAGAGGCAGCAGAATTGCTTTTAGGGCCCACTAAAGCAATACTGCGTGCTTCAAGGTCATTAAAGCCCATGTATTGCAGAATAATGAATAAAAGACCTAATGCAGCTGTTACCGTCATTAAAGTACGATAACGCCCCATTTCTCTGGCTTTGAACGCCTTGGTAGCCAAATACATAGTCAAACTGCTCACCAGAATCACTACGGTAGAATACCAAAAAACGATTGGCAAGTCAAATTCAAGCCAACTGCTTTGATTCTTTTTTACAATATAAGCACTGGTTAATCCGGCAAAAGCCATCACAATGCTACCCATCGCTACCCACATGGTGAATTTGTGGGGGTGAATTCTTTTTGGTTCGTTTGTTGTCGCACTTGTCATCATCTCAAATTTTTGTGAAAAGTGAAAGGTGAAAAGTGAAACGATTTTTTTGACTTTTCACTTTTGACTTTTCACTTATTTAATTTTATCCGCCAGCAAAGCCAGCAACACGATCGGCAGATAAATATAACTGCTGAACATCACTCTTCTGGCTGCTTTTACGTCCATGTCTTTATATAATCTGATACTTTGCACTACCATAAATAGATTGGCTGCTATCACGATCCACATACTCGTTTCGCCGGTCAGTCCAAAATAGTAGGGTAAAATACCTACGGGTATCATCAATACCGAATACATCACTGCTTGTAAGGCGGTGAATTTTGTTGGTCCCAGATCAGAAGGCAGTAATTTAAATCCTGCTTTACTGTAATCACTATGTGCTACCCAGGCAATGGCCCAAAAATGTGGGAACTGCCAGAGAAATTGAATGCCGAATAATATCCATCCGCCTGCACTAAAATCATCGTTACCTGCCACCCACCCAATTAAACAAGGCAATGCTCCGGGAAATGCACCTACCAATACTGCTATTGAATTAATTTTCTTTAATGGCGTGTAGATGTAGGCGTACAAAAACAAACTAAAGGCAGACAATAATGCGGATGATAAATTGAAGAAATACCACATCATCGCAACACCTAATAAGCCAGCAATCAGCGCAAACACATACGCTTCCTGCTGTTTCATTCTGCCATTGGCTACAGGACGTTTACCTGTGCGTTTCATCATGGCATCGGTATCTTTTTCTACCGCCTGATTAATTGCGTTGGCACTTCCTGTTACCAACATACCCGCAATAAAAAGAACTACGATCATCCCCAAATCATACTCCACCACTTTAGGCGCCAGCAGATAACAAACCACACAGGAAAAAACCACTGTAAAGCTCAGCGTGAACTTGATGAGCTGAAAGTAGTCTTTCACCTTGGCCGCCACTGAAAAGGAAGCGGAATCTTTTGTATCTGCTGTCATGTGTTTTAAGGGTCTCTTATACAACGAATATCGATGCCATGTTACCAACCACTGATCCTCTACTACTGATATCCTTTCTTTGAATCTTAAAAACAATGCTCCCGATGTGCGGGAGCATTGTCAATATTAAGTACCTGCTTTTGTTATGAATCATGCAGGTGATTGATCATTTAGTGATGACTTTCATCTGCTCCCACCGGTGTTGTTTGTGCAATGAATTCCTTGCCATCCTTACCATAGTCATACGCCCAACGATGTACTTCAGGAATTTCTCCCACCCAGTTACCGTGTCCGGGTTTGATCGGTGTTGTCCATTCCAAAGTAGTAGCACCCCATGGATTCAATGTGGTCACTTTTCTTCCTTTAAAAATAGAATAGAAGAAGTTGAACAAGAACAATAACTGTACAGCGAATACGATCATTGCTACTGTACTGATGAATCTGTTCAGCTCCGCAAATTGTTTGAAGCTTTCCCAGATGCTGTAATCGTAGTAACGACGTGGCATACCTGCCAGACCTTCATAGTGCATTGGCCAGAAGATCAGGTAAGCACCTGCGATGGTTACCCAGAAATGGATATAACCCATTGTGTTATTCAGGTAACGACCATACATTTTAGGGAACCAGTGGTAGATACCGGCGAACATACCGAACATAGAAGCCACACCCATTACAATGTGAAAGTGTGCAATTACGAAATAAGTATCGTGCAAGTGAATATCCAATGCTGAGTTACCTAACCAAATACCTGTTAAACCACCGGAGATGAATAAGCTTACGAATCCGATTGCGAACATCATACCCGGAGTAAAACGAATATTACCTCTCCACAATGTGGTTAACCAGTTGAACACTTTGATAGCGGATGGTACGGCGATCAATAATGTCAAGAGTACGAAGATAGAACCTAAGAAAGGATTCAATCCCGTTACGAACATGTGGTGCGCCCATACCAAGAACGCAAGAATTGCGATCGCGAACAATGATCCGATCATTGCCATGTAACCGAAGATCGGCTTACGAGAATTCACTGAAAGGATCTCTGATACCATACCCATGGCTGGTAACAAGATGATGTATACTTCAGGGTGTCCTAAGAACCAGAACAAGTGCTGGTAAAGGATCGCACTACCACCTTCATTCGGCAATGCACCTACACCGTTGATGAAAATATCTGACAGATAGAAACTGGTTCCGAAGTTTCTGTCGAAGATCAACAGAATAAAACCAGAGAATAATACCGGGAATGACAATACACCTAATACCGCAGTGAAGAACAATGCCCAAATGGTCAATGGCATACGTGTCATGCTCATACCTTTTGTACGCATGTTCAATACAGTAGCGATATAGTTCAAACCTCCCAATAAAGACGATACAACGAACAATGCCATCGAGATCAGCCACATATCCATACCAATCTTAGAACCAGGTGATGCATCACCCAAAGCACTTAATGGAGGATAAGCTGTCCAACCACCGCTGAATGGACCTGTCTCTACAAACATAGAAGACAACATCACAATACTAGCTGCGAAGAAGAACCAGTAGCTCAGCATATTCATGAAAGGAGATGCCATATCACGTGCACCTACTTGTAAAGGAATTAAGAAGTTAGCGAAAGTACCACTCAAACCAGCTGTCAATACGAAGAATACCAGTACGGTACCGTGTGTAGTAACCAAAGCGTAATAAGCTTCGGGAGTAATACGACCACCTTTTGCCCATTTACCGAGGATATCTTCTAACCATGGGAAAGTAGCATCAGGATAACCCAGCTGCAAACGGAAGAGAACACTCATCAAACCACCCAATACAGCCCAAACCATACCGGTGATCAGGAACTGTTTAGCGATCATTTTATGATCCTGGCTAAACACATACTTCGTGATGAAAGTCTCATGATGGTGATGCTCATGATGATGATCGCCATGACCTTCGTGTGTGGTCACCGCTCCATGTGCATGCACTACTGCTTCGTTACTCATAATCTTCTTTTAAAAATTTCTATCAATGATAACAACCGATTGCTATTACGGTTGAACAATGTTTTACAATTTGGCTACTGCTTTCTTTGCTGCTTCAACAGGCTTCGCAGAAGCTGTCTTTACGCTGTCTGTAGCCGGCTTTGGAGCAGCAGGATCTTTCTCAGGGAACTGCTGTACATAGTATGGCTTTTGTTTTACCATCCATGCATCATATTCTTCCTGTTCTACTACTTCAATCACCCCTTTCATAGAGTAGTGACCATTGCCACACATTTGGTCGCAACTGATTTCATATTGGAAATCGGGATTATTGGTCAACTCTTTCATTTCTTTGGTGGTGTACTTTGGCGTAAACCATAAGGTTGTTGGGATACCCGGAACCGCATCCATCTTCATACGGAAATGAGATAGACCTACGTCATGAATCACGTCTCTTGAACCGATGATCAATTTAACAGGCTTTCCTTTCACGAGGTACATGGTTTGTTCCATCACTACATCATCATGCGCTAATTCATCTTCCCAGATCAAACCTAAACTGTTGCTAGCATTATCAATGTTCTTATAATATTTTTTACCGAAAGAACCATCTTTACCCGGATAGCGATAGATCCATCCAAATTGTTTTCCGGTTACTTCTACCACCATGGCATTTTGAGGAGCTTCACCAGTAAATAGGAACCAGTTACGCAACCCGATCACCACCAATACTGTTAATGCAATCGCAGGGATTACAGTCCAGATAATCTCCAATTTATTGTTATGAGGGAAGAAGAATACTTTGCGTGTATCACTTTCCTGGTATTTATAAGCAAACCAGAAAAGAATGATCTGGGTAATAATGAATACGATACCGGTAACAGCCAATGTAACCCATAACATGGAGTCAACACGAGCACCTTCCACACTGGCAGCATCCTGAACCAATAAGGTCTTGCCATAGTACAGTTCATTACAATACCATACACCGATCAGACCCAATACCAGAAAACCGATCATCAGGAATCCATTGATCTTATTGTTCTGCTTACGGCTAACTTCTTCTCCTTTCAGTACTGAAACATATTCACTTGCTTTCGCGATCTGGAAGATCACCACGAAGATCAGTACGATTACGGCTGTTGTTAAAAACATTGTCATAATGCTATCAGTATTAAATCAATTTGAGAATGTATTAATTTGAAAATTTGAAAATGAGATTATCATCATTTTCGGTTATTCAAATACATATTCATTTTCAAATCTTCAAATTTTCAAATTTTCTCTAACTGAGTCCTTTCGGACAAATTCTATACCTGGTGAATCACACTCTCTTTCAAGAAAGGATGATATTTCGGTACCAATGGTTTTTTAGTCAACGCTTTTCCTACACCCAAGATCATCATACCCACAAACAAGCTCAGAATTCCGAAATCTAACCAGCCTAAAGTCACGTGTTCTTTAGACAAACTTCCCATGATCATTTGGTAGAAATCGATCCAATGCCCAAAGATGATCAATACTGCCATAAAAGTTACAAGTGTGTAATTTCTCTTCGCTGAGCGTTTCATCAGGATCAACAAAGGACATAAGAAGTTGATGATGAGGTTCAGGAAGAAGATGCCTTTATATGGACCTTGTACTCTGTGTTTGAAGTAAACAGTTTCTTCAGGAATATTTGCATACCAGATCAACATGTACTGAGAGAACCATAAATAGGTCCAGAAAATAGAGAACGCAAACATGAACTTTCCGATATCATGCAAGTGTTCCTGAGAAGTTAACTCGAGGTATCCTTTGTTCTTCAGGTAAATTACCCAAAGAGCTACCAACGACATACCTGATACAAATGAACTTGCAAAAGTGTACCAGCTATACATCGTAGAGTACCAGTGTGCATCGATACTCATCATCCACAACCAAGGAATGGTAGAACCTACAGTTAATGCAAACCATACGGTAAACAAAGCAGCACGGATGGTATTTCTCCAGATATAACTAGCTCCTTTTTCAGCATCCATTGGAGCTTCATCCGCTTCACTACTGATCTGACGCATTCTCCAACCTAAGATGCTCCACAAACCGATGGTCAAAGTAGTCCAAACGATAAAGAATACAGGATTCAAAAAGCCTGCTTTTCCTTTCAGGATCGGGTCATTGGCTACTGCCTCACTATCCAACCAGTGGTAGATATGGTGCTTATGTCCAACTACTACATAAATCAATACAGCAAAAGTGATGGCACCGAAAATAGGTACCATGGTAGAAATGGCTTCAGGGATACGGCGGAATGACTGCTGCCATCCACCCATGGCCAAAGTAGTAACGCAAATAAAGAACATGCTGGCATTACATACCAGTGTCCAGAAAATGGTATTATACATCAGTGTACCCCAGAAAATGGTTTGCTCATGTTCATCAGAACTGAAACCTTTGATCACGAGTCCGGCGATCAGCGCTACAAGACCTACACCGATCAAGGCATAAGACCATGTTTTCATTTTTCCGGGTATCTCAAATTGCGTTTTGATAGATGCCATTTTTATTCTTTTAATCATTCTTCCGGATTAAAGTCCGGAGCTATTTGAAATCGATTTTTATTTCGCGGCAGTTGTTGTTGAGGCAGCTGCTTTTGCTTCTTTTTGTTTGTTCTTGATGTACTTGATCACCATCCAGCGTTGCTTACGGTTGAGCTGAGATGCATAAGAACCCATCATGTTCTTTCCATAAGCTACAGAGTAGAACATTTGTCCATCAGGCATGGCTTCATATTTCGCATCCCCTACCAGTGTTGCTGGTTTAGCTGCATACGGACCATTGCCATCTTTGTACAACGGACCATTACCATCCAACTTATTGCCATGGCAAATACCACAGTTGATCTGATACAAACGCTCAGCTTCGATGGTCTCTGCTTCGCTCATAGACTCTATTGGATTGGGTACTGCTTTTGATGCATTGTAATTAGTGGTGTCACCGGGAGCATCTTTTGCAATATGGAAAGGCAACTCAGCACCTCTTGGCATGGTACCTTCAACAGGCATTGCTGTGTAATGAATTCCTTTCTCAGTCAGATTGCTATAATCTGCATAAGACTCGTAGGCACGGCTATAAGCCATATCAGGCATATAAATGGTACCCGGCGTACGCTTAACATCACTACAAGCTACGATGGTAGTTGCAGTGGCAGCAAGAGCTATGATCAGTAATTTCTTCATCTTCTTTCTTATTCAAAAATTAAGCAGCAACGATTTCTTTGTTTTCAAACGGCATTTCGTCTTTGTCGTAACGACCTAACCACCAGCCATCTTCAGCAACCTGAACATCTGTTTCAACAGCACCATTGCTGGTGAGGAATGCTTTCAGATCATCGGTATTGGTTTTATCGGTACACTCAATCACCATTACAAACAGATCATCTGTTGCACGGGGATGGAAATGATGTTTCTTCACAAATGGAGCCAGTTGGCACAGGTAGCAGAAAGTCAGTACCATTCCTACCGCCGCAAACAATACTGTCAACTCGAACATGATAGGAACCCATGCAGGTAATGCAAAGTGAGGTTTACCACCAATGTTCAAAGGCCAGTCGCGGGTAAAGATCCAGCTGATACAGCTTAATGCTGTTGTGGTACCGGTGATACCATAGATGAAACCTGCAGTATGCAAACTGGTCTCTCTCAATCCCAGTGCATGATCCAATCCATGTACCGCAAACGGTGTGTATACGTCATGGATCTTGTAACCTGACGTACGAACTTTCTTCACCGCAGGAAACAATACTGCTTCATCATCAAAACAGCCTACTACGAATTTCTTTTTTGCCATGTTATTCTAATTAAACAATTTGAGAATTTGAAAATTTGAAAATGAAAAGCAATCGCTGTTTCTTTTTCGGGTTTCAAATCAATCAAATCATCATTTTCAAATTTTCAAATTTTCAAATTGGCACATTATCAATGGTGCGCTTGCTCATGCACAAACTCTTCCAGTTTCTGCTCTTCGATATTGCCCATCTTATTCTTATAGCCTTCACCTGTTGTTTTCAATACATACTTGATCTCTGCGATCGCGATTACAGGGAAGTATTTCGCGAAAAGGAAGAAGCAGGTAAAGAACAATCCGAATGTACCGGCATAGAAACCGATCTCCCAGATGGTTGGACTATAGTATACAGACCAGCTTGATGGTAAGTAATCACGATACAATGAAGTAACGATGATCACAAAACGCTCAAACCACATACCGATGTTTACGATGATACTCATGAAGAAGGTCACAAACAGGTTTCTTCTCATTTTGCGGAACCAGAAGATCTGCGGACTCAATACGTTACATGCCATCATACCCCAATAGCTCCATCCATATGGACTGAACAGGTAAGCACGGCTATACCAGAATGTGTATCCTTCATATTTATTTTGGCTATACCAACCCATGAATAACTCAGTGAGGTAGGCAACACCCACGATAGAACCTGTTAATACAATCACCTTGTTCATCGCTTCGATGTGACCCATGGTGATATAGTCTTCCATTCCGAATACTTTACGAACGATCACCATCAGTGTTTGTACCATCGCAAATCCGGAGAAGATCGCACCCGCAACGAAATAAGGCGGGAAGATCGTGGTGTGCCAGCCGGGAATTACTGAGGTAGCGAAGTCAAAGGATACGATCGTGTGTACTGACAATACCAGTGGTGTACTCAAACCGGCCAAAACCAGTGAAAGACTCTCATGACGCTGCCAGTGTTTGGTAGAACCTGTCCAACCGAAAGAAGCGATACCATACAAACGCTTACGCAGTTTTGTGAAGGCACGATCACGAACGGTTGCAAAGTCAGGAATCAAACCAGAGTACCAGAATAAAAGAGATACCGTAAAATAAGTAGAGATCGCAAATACGTCCCACAACAATGGTGAGTTAAAGTTCACCCATAAAGGACCACGTGTATTTGGATAAGGAAGTACGAAGAAAGCCATCCATACACGACCCATGTGGAAAATCGGGAACTGACCCGCACACATTACCGCGAAGATGGTCATTGCTTCCGCAGCACGGTTCACACCTGTTCTCCAACCCTGACGGAACAGCAATAAGATTGCTGAGATCAGTGTACCCGCGTGACCGATACCTACCCACCATACGAAGTTGGTGATATCCCAACCCCATCCAATGGTCTTATTCAGGTTCCACTGTCCAATACCGTAAGTCACCTCACGATAAACGCTATATACACCAAACAACAAAAGGGCTACAGAGATATAAAAGCCGATGTACCATAATTTGGTAGGCTTGGCTTCAATAGGCTTAACGATGTCTTCTGTTACCTGATGGTAAGTTTTGTCACCGTACACCAACGGTTCTCTAAGCTGTGATTCGTACTTTAAATGCATCTGGTCTTATTTTGGTCCATGGGCCATGGTTGATGGTCCATAGTTATTTTAGATCTTTTGAGTTAAAGTGAAAGGTCAAAAGTGAAACGTGAAATATTTTTTCACTTTTGACTTTTCACTTTTGACTTCTATGCGTGTTCTGCTTCTTTTTTAGTTTCATGCTTTCCTTCACCATGCGCCGATTCTGTGTTACGCACTTTCGCTAAGTAAGTAACACCCGGTAATACGTGCAGTTGCTCCAATACATAGAACTGACGATTCGGATTCTCCGTTCTCACCATGGTGATGGCGCTATGTTTATCATTGGCATTACCAAAAGTGATCGCGTTGGTAGGACATGCCTGTTGACATGCTACTTTGATATCGCTATCTACCATTGGTCTGCTTTCTTTCTTCGCTTTCAGCTTGCTCTCTTGTAAACGCTGTACGCAGAATGAACATTTTTCGATCACACCACGTGAACGTACAGTTACATCCGGATTCAGTACCATGCGGGTCAGATCATCATTCATGTTCAACACCACATCGTTTACAATACCTTCTTGGTTATTACCAAAGCTGTCTGATCCTGTGTAGTCTGACCAGTTAAAGCGACGTACTTTATATGGACAGTTGTTTGCACAATATCTGGTACCGATACAACGGTTATACGTCATTTGGTTGATACCTTCTGAACTGTGGTTGGTAGCTGCTACCGGACAAACGTTCTCACATGGAGCGTTATCACAGTGCTGACACATCAGCGGCTGGAATACTACGTTTGGATTATCCATATCACCGCTGTAATAACGGTCGATACGTAACCAATGCATTTCATGTCCGCGTAATACCTCCGGCTTACCTACTACAGAAACGTTGTTCTCCGCATTACAAGCCACCACACAAGCACCACAACCGGTACAAGTGTTCAAGTCTACACTCATGCCCCATTTGATACCCGGTCTATCGAACACTGGATAAATGGTACCCTGACTTTCAAACTTCTCCAATCCGCCCCAAGGCTTCAATTCATTGTCGCGCTCTTCACGGATCTCTGTTGGATGTTTTTTATAATCAGCGAGTGTCAATTCTTTCATTACCTCGGTACGATTACCTTGCGTGGTATCATAACGATTGTGTGTTTGTGTCAATGCCACCGGATATTTTTCACCGGTTACAGTGATCTCAACACTGCTATTGCTAAAGCTTACCACACCATTGCTGATGCTTGCCAGTGGGAATGCATTTTGTCCAACACCTGCAGCAGCTTTACCAATATTATTGCTACGGCCATATCCTACCGCGATACCGATGGTATCAGGATGTGTGCCGGGAATGATCAATACAGGCAGTGAAATTTCTTTGCCATTGGCAACTACTTTCACCACTTTCTTTGGAGGATTTACTTCATAAGCATCCGCTTGTCCGCCATTATTCAAATCAATATCCAGCATGGTTCTCGCCAATGCAGGAGAAACAATTACGTAGTTATCCCAAGTAGCACGTGTAACAGGATCTGGCAACTCTTGTAACCATGGGTTAGAAGCACCTTGTCCGGCACCGATACCTACTTTTTCATACAGCACCAATTCATACTTACCAGCTTTCTTACCGGATGTAGCAGCAGCAACAGCAGCACCTACAGCAGCGCCATTGAAAGAACCAGGCTTGGTAGCTGATTCACCTATACTGATCACACCATCTTGCAATGCTTTATCCCAACCGGTTTGTCCGCCCAGTTTAGCACTCCAGAAGTTTTTCAGATAAGCAAGATAATCGGATGTATTACCACTCCACTTCAGCAGGCTATCTTGCCACTGACGTGTTTTGAATAAAGGATAAATAGTAGGTTGGATGAAAGAGAAATGACCGGTTTTGGCTTCTGCATCACCCCAGCTTTCCAGATAGTGGTGATCAGGTACTACGAACTTACACAGTTCAGCAGTTTCATCCACTTTAGAAGCAAAAGAAACGGTGGTTCTTACTTTTTTCAGTCCGGCTTTGAATTTCTCAGCATCGAACCAAGTGTAAGCAGGATTGGCACCATACACCAATAAAGTATTTACAATTCCTGCATTCATGTCTTCCACCAATCTCACAAAATCAGCATCTACACCTGCACGCTGGTGATTCAGCACACCCCAGTTGATGGTAGTTCCACCGGCACCGATGGCATTGTTGATGGCGTTCACAATGATCTGAACATTCACATCATTGCTTCCTGCTACCACCAATGCAGCACCTTTATTTTCATTCAGCGCTTTCGCAGCTTTTTCAATACCCGCTTTCAGTTTTGCATCACTGATACCTGTAACAGCTTGTCCATTTACTGCACTCAATAAAGCAGCAGCAATAGCACCTGTTTCAGATGGGCGGTGTAAATATTTTTCATCCGCATTAGAACCGGTCAGAGAAGCTACAGATTCAAAATGAATGTGCTTGCTCATGCTTGGGTTCTTCTCGTCGATCTTTTTACCGCTAGCATATTGTTTAGAGAATTCAACCGGACTCAACCAGGTACCCAGGAAATCAGCACCCAAGCTCACAATAGCTTTTGCATTCTCAAAATGATAAGAAGGAATACCGCGAACACCGTAAGTAGCTTCATTGGCTTGCAACATGGCACTGTAAGAAACAGCATCATATGTTACGTGGCGGCTACCGGGATTCTTAGCGAGGAATTCAGCAATGATAGCTTTGGTTGATGGAGAAGTGATAGTGCTGGTCAAGATCACCACATTACCACCTACTGCACCGGCTAATGCTTTATCAATAGCTTCGAATGTTACTTCTTTACCATCGATGGTAGGGAAGCGCAAACGAGCAGTATCATAGAGGTCTAACACAGAAGCCTGAACACGGGCAGAAGTACCGCCTTTAGTGATCGGGCTTAGGTCATTACCTTCAATTTTAATCGGACGACCATCACGCACTTTCGCCAAAACACTTACTACATCACCATCTTGAACATAAGTGGTTGCATAGTAATTAGAGATACCGGGAACGATATCTTCTGGCTTATTAGCGAAAGGAATGGCTTTCTTTACGGGCATTTCACAACTCGCAGCTACGGCAGCAGCAGCAGTACTAAATCCCAGGTACTTCAGAAAGTCTCTGCGCGGAGCAGCTGTTTCCAGGAAACTCTTGCTTTCATCACCTACAAAAGGCAATTCTTCCTTGAATTCGTCTTTTACTTCTTTATTGTAAGCCTCAGACTGATTCAGCTCTCCAAAACTTTGCCAGTACTTTTTTTCCATCTTGTTAATTTGAAAATTTGAAAATTTGAAGATTTGAAAATGATTGCATCCCCTTCCCCAAATTTCTTTTCGTTACTATATCAATTTGAAAATTTGTGAATTTGAAAATTTGAAAATTCTCAAACTACAATCTTCTTTTTCTAATTATTCTGATACACATTATTAATCTTTAAAACCGAAGGTTTTGAAAATCTGAATCCGCTTTCATTTTCAAATTTTCAAATTGACCAATTTTCAAATTAATAATGACATTTCTGACATTCAGTACCACCAATCGCTTCCACAGTAACACCTTTGGTGCTATCCATTTTTCCGCTCTTCAGATCCTGATGGTATTTTTCATAAATGCTATAGAAACCATTGTCTTTGAACTGAACTTGTGTTTCACGGTGACAGTTGATACACCAGCCCATACTCAAATCGCTGAACTGCTTTACTTCACCCATTTTCTGGATTTCACCATGACAGGTCTGACATTCCACCTTGCCCGCTTTTACGTGCTGAGAGTGGTTGAAATAAACGTGGTCAGGCAGGTTGTGGATACGAACCCACTCGATTGGTTTTGCTTTGGAAGGATCCCAGGGTTTACCGGGTTCAAAACCTGCGTATTTGTATAATTTTTGAATTTCAGCTGTACCATTGATCTCATCGCCGTCTTCTGTGTACATTTTCTCACCATTGTACTCATTGATAGACATGTGACAGTTCATACAAACATTCACAGAAGGAATGGTAGCTTGCTTGCCTTGGTATACGCCGGTATGACAATACTGACAGTTGATCTGATTGATACCTGCGTGTACTTTATGCGAATAATAAATAGGCTGTTCAGGCTGATAATCTTTACTACGACCCAAGGCCATAGCACCTTTTGAGGTCAGATAGCCACCCACTACGAACAAAATCACAGTGATCATAGCGATATAGCTCTTGTTTCTCCAGAAAGGAACAGGCTCAATTGGACTGTGACCTTCGCGCTCATCGGCCAATTTCTTCAGATTAGCGTTCACTTGCAACAAGATCAAGGCTACAACAGCCAAGATCAGGGTGAGGATACCAAATAATAAGGTATTATCACTTTCAGCAGCGGCAGCAGCATTTGGATCAGCAGCACCACCGGTAGCGCCAGCAGCACCCGGAGCAGGCACTGAGTTAATATAAGTGATGATCGCACCAATTTCCTCATCCGTCAGGTTCGGGAACTGGTTCATCGCTGTTTTATTCCATTGATTGTACAGGTCATTCGCGTACTTATCACCTGTTTTCAGGAAAGCGGCACTGTTCCTGATCCAGGCATACAAATTCGCTTTATTCGGCCAGCGATCTTCCACACCAGCCAATGCCGGACCTGTAGAAGGTTTATGTACCTGGTGACAAGATGCACAGTTTGTAGTAAAAAGAGCTTTACCATCTTGCGCAGAAACTGTATTCACTGTTGAAAAACCCAAGAAAAGGAGTGCACTGAGCAGGCAAATCTTGGTTATGTGTCTAAAAGATATCATATACACAAACGTGGTTCTTGGTGTGGAAAAATATCCGTGAACGGCTGCAAAAATATGACAGGATGCTGACAAAAACCAAACCTTGTAGAATTTTTTTTATCCTTATCTGGCTTGTGTTTCAGCGAATTGATGCATTTGAGACAAAATGAATGTCATGCTTTGACGCGAATATTTGAAATGCCACTGAAGACACAGAGGAACACTGAAAGAAGAAAAATATTCTGTGTTCTTCTGTGCACTCAGTGGCAAAAAAAACAAAACATGAAAGTTTCCTCCCCTTTTTATCGCATTTTTGGCACATGTTTCGTCGCCTGAAAGAAAAATGGAAGCTCAGCTGGCCCGGTTTTATCCTTGTTTTTACCACTTTCGCCCTAGGCGGGAGTCTTTGTGGTTATACCGGAAAGAAGCTCATGGCCTTCACTTCACTGGATAAAGGACCTCTTTATTATATAGTTTACATCATTCTGGTCACCATTATCTGGCCACTTTGTGTGTTGACAGTCAGTATTCCCATGGGACAATTCCCTTTTTTCAAGAACTACCTGGCGAAGATGTGGAGGAGAATCTCAGGAGGGGGAGGAAGTGAAAAGGGAGAAGTGAAAGGTGAAAGGGAAGTCCATGGACAAGAACCAGTACCAAATCCGACATCCGACATCAGACATCAGACATCTAATCTCAAGCGCATAGCGATCTTCGCCTCTGGCGCAGGGAGTAATGCTGCTAAGATCATTGAGCATTTAAAAGATCATGCTGCTATTCAGGTTGCATTGATTGTTTGCAACAAACCCGGTGCCGGGGTCGTTCAAATTGCTGCAACACATCAGATTCCGGTATTGATGATTGAAAAAGAAAAGTTCTTTCGGGGTAATGCGTATGTAGATGAGATCAAACACCGAAGCGGAATTGATTTCATAGTCTTAGCAGGTTTCTTATGGAAAGTTCCGATTGCACTGATTCACGCCTATCCGAATCGAATCATCAATATACATCCAGCCCTTTTGCCTAAATATGGCGGTAAAGGCATGTATGGCACGCATGTACATGAAGCCGTGATTAATGCGGGTGACAAGGAAAGTGGTATTACCATTCATTATGTCAATGAACATTTTGATGAAGGGGAAGCTATCTTTCAAACACGCTGTGCAGTCACTCCTGATGATACTCCTGAAACATTGGCACAAAAGATTCATCAACTAGAACATGAACACTTTCCAAGAATTGTAGAAAGCGTTGTACTTGCTCAGATATCCTGATGATGTGTTGATTCCTATTTCCCATAAAATTATTGCTACAATACTTGCAGAAATCAATTATTCCCTCTACTTTGTCCTATTAATACATGGCCGTGTGTTGAATGAATAGCATTTAAACATCTGCTTCATTGTGAAGCTAGGTGTTCACTATAACCCTACAGCAGCATGAAACACACGCCTTTGCGTAATGCCCTTCTATTGGCATGCGGGATCGTTCTTCTCTTTCTTATTTTCTGGGAAACTTATCTAAGATCAACCGGTATCGGTATCTCCTATGACGATGGTCCTGAATTATGGACACATAAACGTTCGCTGGTCACCAAAGAACAAGATCGGGCTACTGTATTTATTGGTTCTTCCAGGAATAAATATGACCTAGATATTGAAACATGGAGATCATTAACCGGCGAAGATGCCATTCAACTTGCCTTTGAAGGCACTTCTCCCATGCCAGTACTGGATGATCTTGCCAATGACCATTCGTTCAAGGGAAAATTAATGATCGACGTGACTGAGATGCTTTTGTTTTCAACCAATCCGGAGGATTCGCGATTGGCTAAAAAAGGACTTGATTACTATAAAAATATTACCCCTGCACAATGGTTCAGCTTCCAGGTCAACAAACCTTTAGAATCACAGTTCGTTTTTTTAGAGCGTGATTATTTTTCTATCAAAGCGCTTTTAAAACGAATAGATATTCCTACGCGTGCAGGCATGGAAAAAGAACCACTGTTCCCGATTGATTTTGGAAGGATCAGTTTTGATCGTCAAAACAAAATGTCAGATAAGTTTTTGAAAGAAATTTCTATTCAGGATAGTGTAAAAAATATCTGGTCTTATTATAGTAGGATGGGAGCCAAACAACCTCCACCAACACAACAATCCATCGACTCCTTATTTCAGGTGATACAAGAAGATGTACAAAAAATTACATCAAGAGGTGGCAAAGTAATTTTTGTAAGAACCCCATCGAGTGGTGTATTCCTCCAGATAGAACAACAGATTTTTCCAAGAGAACATTTCTGGAATAGAATACTCAGCCTGACAGGTGCCCCAGGTATTCACTTCATGGATTATCCTGAGCAACAACTGATTTGTCCGGAAGACTCCCATCTTTCTCCAACTGATGCCATTACTTATACAAAGAGTTTGGTGAAAGTGCTTGAAACAGAGAAAGGATGGAGCTTTCCCAACAAAATAAAAAGTAATTAATTACCCCTACCCAACTACTACTTTATGGTTTTCAATTCATATACATTCATCGTTTTCTTTCTGGTGATGATGGGGCTCTACAATCTTCCCATATCCTGGAAATCCAGAAAGATCATTTTATTGTTAGGCAGTTATCTTTTTTATGCAGCATGGAATCCGCCTTTTATATTATTGTTATGGCTATCTACTGTTGTTGATTTTTTTGTAGGCCGTGCTTTATACACACAAGAAAACAAAGCCAAAAAGAAACTATTACTGGTGGTGAGTCTGATTGGTAATCTCGGTATGCTTTGTTTCTTCAAATACGGAGGATTTCTTCTAGATAATTTTGTACTATTGGTAAATGCATTGGGGATGGATTATCATCCTGCCAAACCCAATATCATTCTTCCGGCAGGTATTTCTTTTTATACATTCACCACACTTTGTTATACCATCGATATGTATAAAAAAGAAAGTAAACCGGTGAAATCGATGCTGGATTTTTCTCTCTTTGTTACTTTCTTTCCGCACCTTGTTGCCGGACCCATTGTTCGTCCGCCACAACTGGCACCACAATTTGAATCACCAAAAAAAGCAACCGCCCAGCAGATCTATGAAGGACTGTTTCTTTTATCCTTAGGGTTATTCATGAAAGTGGTACTTGCAGATGGCATGCTTGCTTCTCCTGCCGACACCGTATTCGGTGCTCAAAAATCATTACATACATTGGATGCCTGGCTTGGAGTATTGGCTTTCTCAGGTCAGATCTTTTTTGACTTTGCAGGATATTCTACCTGTGCTATCGGTGTTGCTGCCTGTATGGGCTTTACATTACCGGAAAACTTTAAATACCCTTATGCAGCCACCGGATTCTCTGATTTTTGGAGAAGATGGCATATTACGTTATCAGCCTGGTTACGTGATTATTTGTATATACCAATCGGCGGTAACAGAAAGGGAGTATTTCGTACCTATATCAATTTAATGATCACCATGTTACTGGGAGGACTATGGCACGGCGCTAACTGGACATTTGTGGTATGGGGTGCTTTACATGGTCTTTACTTGTGTATTGAAAAATTGATGCAGGATCGGTTTAAGAAAAATGCAGTGCCGGAAGATGCTTCCGCTGCATTATCCGGTTGGAAAAAAAATATTCCTACAGGATTCTTCAAAGCGATGCTGGTTTTCTTTCTGGTAAATGTAACATGGGTCTTTTTCCGTGCCCCTGATTTCACCTCTGCTTGGCGTTTATTGATCGCGATGTTTTCGAGCGTTACAGATAGTATCGTTGTTCTGACTTCACTCGATGTATTGGTCGTAACCATTGTCATTACCGTCATGGTATTGTTTCACTGGCGTATGCGCAATACCAGTGTGCTACAAGCTGCTGCAAAAATGCCTGCATGGTTGCTAGGCATTGTATGGTCAGCCATGCTCATCTTATTAATATTGAGTCAAGAGAGCAGTGGCTCTTTCATTTATTTCCAGTTTTAAAATAGGCAAGCATAAATGAGATATCCCCTATTGGATATCTCATTTATTTTTCCGAAATTTAAGGTATAACAGGTCTTACCATTGCCAGGCTTTTTCCAATCGCAAGTGTGTTTTGCATCCGTCATTCAATCACAAAACTAATCGATATGGAAACAGGAACTTCCCCTTACCAGTACTCTATGGCCACACGTGGCATTTTGGGTGGATTATTTGTAGGTATTGGTACTACGGTCATCAATCTTGCATTCGATCTGATTTACAGAAAAGTAACAGGTTATGAATTTGCGGAATGGGTGAACATCAACTCAATCATTTATTTCACGATTCCAACATTAGTTGCCGCAGGTATTGTATATGCTGCAATGGTGGAATACCTCAAAAAAGGGGCATTACTGTATACCTTATTGTGTATTTGTCTGGTTACTATTGTCGCCTTTATTCCACTCGGACCTAACATGATGCCTACAGGTGAAGCATTACCTGCCAGTGCCCGCGGACTCACACTCGGCATTGAAATCATCACCGGCATCTCCGGCTGTTTTGCACTCCCGTATTTTGCTAAGCATCCGGATGTTTGGGGGTGAGGAAATAAGAAACATGAAATGAGAAATAAGGAATGAGAACCTGCGCCACTTTCTCATTCCTTATTTTATGTTTCTTATTTCTAATTTCTAAAGTTCCACTCTTCGCATCTCATCCGTAGCGGTTTTCTGCTTTGCTGCTTTACCGGTTTTACCGAAACGATAAGAGAAAGAAACAGTGAATACACGGCTGTCTCTGCGGAGGATGAAATATTCATCTGCATTCAGGAAATCTGTCATCCCTTCCATCCAAAAAGTGCGGAAGATATCTCTGATAGAGCAACGTAGGGTGCCACTATTCTTCATCACTGGCATAGATAGCCCAGCATTTAATTGACCAAATGGATACAACAGCTCTTGCAAATCGTTCCGTGAGCGGCCTGTATAGGTTCCTGATAACTCGCCGGTGATTTTCTTACTGATGCGAAACTGGTTGTTCATATTGATGGTCAGCTGTGAAATATCAGAGCGATAATTGTTCCATACATAGCCGATCAGTTTCTTGTAGGTATAAATGGCTTCTGTATTGAGCGACCACCATCTGGCCGGCTTTGTGGTGAGCATACTTGAAAAAGTAAAATTGTGCATCCGTCCTACATTCCCTTGTGTGTACACCAATGATCCATCCGGATCAGTCAGAAATAACTGTGAGAAATAATCCCTGATCAAGGAATATGAAACGGTAGTATGTAGCAGTTGCTTGTACTGATGCGACAATTCAAAATTCCATGTGAACTGTGGTCTGAAAAAAGGATTTCCTCTTTCCAATGTATACTTGTTGATGATGTTCACAAATGGATTCAATCGCTGAAAAGATGGACGATCAATGCGTCTGCCAATAGATAAGGAAAATGTATTCACCGAGTCTGCTTCGTAAGTAATAAAACCTGATGGAAACAATCCGCTATAGTTTCGGCTAAAGGAAGAATCTTTTACCACCACATTCCCTAACTGATTGGCATCATAAGAAGTGTACTCATAACGTAATCCCGCTTGTAAAGTGATTTTTTTGAATTTCTGCTCCAGCATTCCATACGCAGCATGGATCTTTTCTGAATACAAAAAATGATTGCTCATTCCATAATTGGGTTGCCATGGTGCGTTGTTGATACTCATGCTATAAGCCGCATCATTATCTGTGTCGATCTTCGAAGTTTTGACGCCAGCTTCTAACTTAGACTGCTTACTAAGATTTGCAGAATAATTAGCAGTTGCAGATACAATATTGATCAGTGAAGGAATGAAACCTTGCGTAGATTCAGTATAGCCCATGCTACCCGCTCTATCACTTCGAAACAATTGCTGGTTACTTAGATCGTATCTGGCAGCATCCACATCAATGTTTAACTGTGTTGTTTTAGAAAGTTTATGTCTACTGCCAATACCAATAGTTCCTGTAGTAAACTTGTTTTCGGAATTGGCCAGTGTTGAAACAGAGGAATCAATGACACCTTGTGGCGTTAACCAATCTGCTTTCGCTGTATTTCTACCTTTTCGATTGATCAATGAACCGGAGAAAGAAAAAACAAAACTCAGTTTATCCGTAGCAGCATATTCAGTTCCATATCGTACTGTATGATTCAACCCTTTGTTATTGAATACAGTGGGTTGTTCTAAAATTGCAGTAGGGTTACCTGCTGCATCAAAATAGGTTCTTAATGCATAGATATCTGTTTTGGTTCTGGAATAATTGAAACCATAAGAAAAATAATGACTCCATTTGTTATATCGATAATTCAATAACAAAGAAGGATTGGTTCTTGGAAACCATCCCAGAGCTGCAGCCAATGTGATATTACCATTGAAACCGATTTGCTTACTTCTTTTTGTTTTGATATTGATAATACCCGAATTACCTGCCGCATCATATTTCGCAGAGGGATTCGTAATCAATTCAATCTTATCTACCTGCGAAGTATTCATAGAATTCAATAGATTGATCAAATCAGCACCTTGTAAATAAGTGGGTTTATCGTCAATCAATACCAATACACCGGATTTGTTTCGCAGGCTAATACCATTGTTACGATCGATCATAACACCCGGCGATTTCTCCAATAATTCAACAACGGTTGTTCCACTGTTAGTGGGTGAGGCGTCAGGATTTACAATAAGTTTGCCTTGTTCTCTTTGAATAAAGGGTTTGGAAGATTGAACCACTACCTGTGTTAATTCAGATACACTCACTTTTAACTGAATCTCCAGATACACATCCTTGTTCTCCATCAATACTTTTGGAAGTATCTGCTCCAAGTAACCGGTAAATGAAGCTTTGACTTCATAACTACCTGCAGTGATTTGTTCTAAGATGGCTTCTCCATTCTTTTTACTGATCACAGATCGAACGCTCTTTCCTTTTTCTAGTAACTCTACTACAGCTCCTTCGATAGGTAACTGCTTTTCATCCGCTACTTTCACAATGATCTGATGTTGTTGCGCAAACAGTGAGACCGACAAAATACAAATGGATACTAATAAGACAAATACTCTTTTCTTCATAGCAGGTTGAATAGGCTACAAATATCTATTCAAAGTAATAAGACTTACTGCAGAAGATAGACAATGGTACCGATAAGAGGATATACGGTTGATGTTACATCCTTTTTTGTTAGGAACGAAAAAGATTGAGACGGATTTTTACATCTAGCCTATGGCTAATAGATCATAGTCCATAGCTAGGAACAACTCATTCTCACCGGTTCTAACTATGGACTATTGACCATTAGCTATTAACCATCAGCTATTTCCTACACGTATTCACCCCCACCAACGTATACAAGGGACAAAAACCAATCACCGATGTAGCTAAGAAGATGCCCCCTAGTACAACTAACACAGTACCCCAAGTACCAGATACTGTTCCGGTGAAATACAAGACTGCAAAAACAATTGCCAGTATTACGCGAATGACTCTATCTGCATTACCCATGTTTGCTTTCATATAGAAGTGTTTAGTTAACGAGATTGAAAAAGCCATACGATCAGCCATACCAATGCCACACAAATCACACACACCAAAGCCAACCGCAACCATTTTGATTTCATGTTACAAGGTACTCATTAGGTGGGCATTATTTTATGATAATTGTCATGTGAATGGTGAATGGAATGAATCATTAAAAGCTCCCCCTCTTTCCACACTCACTACTCACTATTCACAATTCACCATTCACCATTCACACCCCTTCCCCACCGATTAATCCCATACAATTCCCCACTTCGATTTATATTCGAACTTATTCCAATCACCAACTATCTGCTTACTATGAAAAAGATCTTATTGGGTTGTATTGCTTTAAGCATAGCAACCGGAATTATGGCACAACGTCCGACCGGACCCACCACAGGTGCTACCAATACTGCGGCTTCATCATCAGCCGCGGCTGATCCGAAAATGGCGTCCTTTAATATTCCATTCAATCCGGATGCCACTGTTAGTTCAGAACATGAAGCCACCATCAAAGGTGTTCGTGTTCCTTATAAAGCAACAGTGGGTACTATGCCTGTGTGGGACAAGGATGGCAAAGTTGAAGCCGGTGTATTCTTTACTTATTATGAAAGAACAGATGTAAAAGATAAATCAACCCGTCCTTTGCTCATCTCATTCAATGGTGGTCCGGGCACTGCTGCATTATGGATGCAGATCGGTTATACAGGACCGCGTATTCTAAATATTGATGATGAAGGTTATCCCATTCAGCCTTATGGCATGAAAGACAATCCACATTCTGTTTTGGATGTATGTGATATTGTATACGTAGATCCTGTGAACACAGGTTTCTCTCGTCCCATCAGCAAAGACATTCCTACTACCCGATTCTTTGGTGTTCGTGCAGACGTACAATACCTCGCTGAGTGGATCAATACTTTTGTTACACGTATGAACCGTTGGGCTTCTCCCAAATATTTAATTGGTGAAAGCTATGGTACCACACGTGTTTCCGGACTGGCACTTGAATTACAAAATGCACACTGGATGTTTTTGAATGGTGTAATTCTCGTTTCCCCCACTACTTTAGGTATTGAAAGAAGTCCAAGAGAAGCTGCGGCATTACGTTTACCTTATTACGCTGCTACCGCTTGGTATCATAAGAAATTACCTGCCGATCTACAGAAAAAAGACCTGACAGATATGCTACCAGAGGTAGAAGCATTTACTTTGAATGAACTGATTCCAGCCATCAATAAAGGTTGGCTCTTGGGTGATGCCGAAAGAAAAGAGATTGCTGCGAAAATGTCGCGTTATTCAGGTATCAATGAAAAAGTGATCTTACAAAATAACCTCGATGTTGCTACTAGCTTATTCTGGAAAGAATTATTGCGTGAAGAAGGTTTTACAGTTGGTCGTCTCGACTCGCGTTACAAAGGCATCGATAAAAAGGATGCAGGTGAGTCGCCTGATTACAATTCCGAATTGTTATCATGGGAACATTCTTTCACACCTGCTATCAATATGTACTTACGCGAAGAATTGAAGTATAAAACGGATCAGCGTTACTATGTTTTCGGACCTGTAAACCCATGGGATCGCACCAACGACAGAACAGGAGATAACCTCCGTACTGCTATGGCAGAAAATCCATTCTTGCATGTATTGGTACAATCCGGTTATTATGATGGGGCTTGTGATTATTTCAATGCCCAATACAACTTATGGCAAATGGATCCCAGTGGTCGTTTGAAAGACCGCATGAGTTGGGAAGGTTACCGCAGCGGACACATGATGTACCTGCGGAAAGAAGACTTAGAGAAGAGTAATAATAACCTGAGAAATTTTATCAAAAGAACGATTGCAAAGCCTGGGACACCGGCGAAATATTAATGAAGTGAAAGGTGAAAGGTCAAAAGTGAAAGGAGTTATATCCCTTTCACTTTTGACCTTTCACTTTTCACCCTTCTCCATGTAAACCACCCCTGGTAAAGGGTTCTCATAATACGCATTGATCACTTTGAAGCTGTATTTTTCGTATTGTTTGATGCAGATACATGCTTCCATAAGAAGATTTTTCCCTCTGATACATCCAAATATCTCAACCCCTCGTAAATAAGGTGACAACATTATTCAACCTACAACCTTATTTCAATGAAAAAAATCAATGTGATCGCTATTGCAGCTTTGTTTACAATTACTGCAATTTCTTGTAAAAAAGAAACAGTTCCTGCAGCAACTGTAACAAAAGAAATTACCGTTTTACTGGCAGCAGCAAATGAAAATCCACAACCATCTGGTAGAACTGAAACAGGCACCGCCTCTATAAAAGTTTTCAGTGACAAATCTGTAACAGTGGATATTACCATAACCGGACTTGCTTCAAGTGATAATATCACAGCAGGTCATTTTCATGTTGGAGATCCTGTTACCAATGGTGGTGTAGTGGTAGATTTAAATCCTACTGTAATGGGTAATATGGTAAAAGCCAAACTGATGAATGTACGCAGTTCTTTTATCGACACTTTGATGAATGGTACTGCTGATATCTATCTCAATGTACACTCCACACAAGTACCTGCTGGAATTATTAGAGGTCAAGTATTCAACGGTGTAACTTTTGCTTCCAGTGTGGCATTATCAGGAATGAATGAAGTGCCTGCAGTAAATACTACGGCAACTGGTATGGCTTTACTTAGAATTACCGCTGATAACAAACTGTATAGTAAAGTAACTGTAACGAATGTGGAAGCAGGAGATGCTTTGACAGCCGGACATATCCATACAGGTGCTGCCGGTACAAATGGTGGAGTGCTGATCGGAATATGTGAAAGTGCTGCTGACTTTGGTGTTACTAAAATTTTTACACCTACTACCGCCATTCTAACGGCTATCAAAACAGATGCTTTGTATGTAAATGTTCACTCAACGAATAGACCCTCGGGTATCGTACGAGGACAAATTCGTTAACCAATAATTTTCCAAACTAAAAGGCCATTGACAAAATATCTATTTCGTCAATGGCCTTTTAATAAGATGATACTACAACTTACTGGATTTTCTTTTCCATGTATACTACACCTGAAAGTGGATTCTCATTATAAGCTTGCATATTTTCGAAACCTAAACTTTTATACAGTGAGATAGCGGGTTTTAATCTCTCCAAAGTATCCAGTCGCATCTCATTATATCCCAGTTGATATGATTCAGTTATTAATTGCTCAACCAAAGAGCGTCCTATTCCATACTTTCTGAGTGCAGGTTTTACATAGAGACGTTTCATTTCACATACCCCTTCTTCTTTCAAAGGTTGCAAAGCAATACATCCTGCGGGTACTTCATTCCAATAAGCAATAAACAAAGCTCCTTTTGGCGGACCATATTTCTTCAAAGGGTCTTTCACTTCGGCATCAAAACTTTGGAAACATAAATTTTCCTGCAGTTCATCTGCATACTCCAAAAAAAGCTGCCGCACAGTTTCCAATGCGGCAACATCTGATGATATTTTTTGTAGGATTAACATTTTTTTTATCGCTGATGTAGGATGTCGGATGTCTGATATAGGGATATTAGGAATCTCTCAAATCAGACATCCGACATCCTACATTTCTACCCCGGTACCCTCGAAATATATTTCTCCACTTCCTTAATCTGATCCACCACTTGTTTGGTAGTGGGTTTACAAGCTTTGGCTTTGCGGAAGAAGTCTTTGGCGGCGCGGAACTCTCTTTTGTTCATGAAGATCTGGCACATGGTGAGATAAGCCACTGCTTCACTTTCTTTATCAGGAATACCGGCACGGATAGCGGCACGGATATAACTTTCGCCTTGCTTTAGATCACCACGTTGCATGGCCATCATACCCAGTTGTAATTTGTTAGCGCCTTCCGCCTCGGGCATCGGAGAACCCAGATCGGTACTTTTCTTTAAATGTTTTTCAGCAGAATCAAAATCCTGCTTCATCATCGCCAGATTACCCTTGATGGTGTAATAAGTAGAACGAACAGGTTTGTACAATAAATTGGGGAACCAGATCGAATTCAGGATTCTTTCCACTTCTTCAATATTGCCCGATTCCATCGGCTCCTGAATCAAACGAAGTGGACCAATGAAAAAATGGCTCAATAATCCGATCAAAGCAATAAAATAGATGGGAAAAGTAGGCCAAAACCCCGTACCCGTCATATTCAAAGCCACCCCACCCGCAATCAACACCAAACTGAGCCAGAAGCGGTATTTAATGATAATATTATAAAATTTCATAGACTGTTTTGAGAGGGGCAAAGATAGAGAGAAATGTCTGATGTAGGATGTCGGATGTCGGATATAAAGAAACCCTCAAATCAGACATCCTACATCAGACATTATTCCCTCGCGTCATTCACCTCAATCCAATATCCATCCGGATCACGGAACCAGATTTGCTGAATCTCGTCTATTCTTATGGTGATGGATCCCGGGTTAGCATTTACGTCTTCGAAAACAATGTTGTTCTTTTTAAGTCGATCCACAAATAATTGCATATTACTCACACTAAAACAAGTGTGTTGGTTCTTATAATATTCTTTACTCTCCGCAGCACCTGAGATAATATGCAATGCCATTTTCGGTCTAATCCGAAACCATTTGTGACGACCGATGGGAAAGGGCTCCGGAATTGTATCCAATCCGATCACATGCTCATAAAAGAAAGCTGCTTTCTGCAAATCTTTCACATAAATGGCGGTATGATTCAGCTGAATAGAAATTTTCGTTTGTTGTGCATCAGCATTGGTTACAATGGCTACAAACAAAGAGTATAAAAGAGTATACGCATACATTGGGGTTAAGCCTCTAAAAATACAGAAATCCCAACACCCATACCTCTAAACCACTATTTTTGCGATGGTAGAATTTGAACATTGATTTTTGGATATTTCTTATTCCATATTTCTCTGTTTCTTATTTTCCCCGTTCCCGTAGTTTCCGCCTCGGCGGAGATAAATATCCCAACAGTACTGTGGGGACAAAACTTTGAATACAAGTTCCTTTAAATAGAAATTCGAACATCGAATTTGGACATTTCTTATTCCTTATTCCTCTGTTTCTGATTTCACTGGTCCCGTAGTTCAATGGATAGAATAGAAGTTTCCTAAACTTTAGATACAGGTTCGATTCCTGTCGGGACTACAACCACTGACTTTATTCAGCATTAAAGCGCATGAAATTCATTTTTCATGTGCTTTTTTTGTTTTCTACCCTCCTTAAAAGCCTTTTTCACCTTTTTTTTAAGGTAACCCATTTAGTAACCTGATATTTTTTTTCAAAAAGTAGCCTTTTGACAATCGTTCGATATAGGTCAACTGATATTTATAAGGGATATAAAGGCAATAAAACCATAAAAAGACAGAATTATGTACAGACTAAAAATTTTCACTTACTGTATACCATCCAAGATGAACTCAAAGGGATTAGCACCCGTAAGGCTACGAATCCAAATTCACAACGAAACAATCAATTTAGCTACAGGAGTTTCTATTGATCCTGAATATTGGGATAAAAAGAAAGGCAAAATAAAATTGAAACATCCAAGAGCTAGTAACTTGAATTCACAAATCAAAGAATTTGAAACTAAGGTGTATCAATGCTATGACTCATGTATTTTCAATAACGAAGACATATCTGCATCAAAAATTAAGAACCTACTACAAGGAAAAACAACATCTGACATAACTCTATCATTTTTAATTGATTACCACATAAATAACTTAGAATCCAAAGTACCAGTACAATACAGTATTAGTACGCTAAAACAATTTCAAACTCTTAAGAACAAACTTTTAAAGTTCCTAAATGATTCTTATTCATTAACTGACATATCCTTGAATCAAATTAACTATAGGTTTATAACTCAATTTGAGGCATTTAATTTGACAGTAGAAAAGAATTCGACAAATACTACCTCCAAGTATATGAAACGGCTTAGAACGCTACTAAATGTTGCTTTAAGACAAGATTGGATTAATGCCACCCCTTTCTCTAAATACAAAGGAAAAACAGAACCATCGAACAGGCAATACCTTTCCCAGAAAGAGTTACTTCAAATTGAAGAATTTAAATCGAATGATCTTAGTCTTGAAACCGTACGTGATGGATTTCTATTTATGGCTTACACGGGTTTATCATATTGCGATTTGAAAAAATTAACGTCTAATAATATAATAACTGAGGAAAGAAAATTCCTACGAATTGAAAGAGGAAAAACAAAACAACAATGTGAAATCCCGCTTTTTGAAAAGTCGGAAAAACTAATTGAGAAATACTCAAATAACTTATACTGTAAAAATCGTAATGTTCTGTTTCCAGTCTTGAGTAATCAAAAAATGAATCAAAAATTAAAATCAATAGCAAAAGAATTAAAGCTAACAAAACCATTAACCTGTCATATAGCTCGACACACTTTCGCTACCATTTCACTAGAACTTGGTGTACCTATAGAAACACTATCAAAAGTGTTGGCACACAGTAATATTAAAACGACTCAGATATATGGCAAAATAACACAAGCGAAAATTGAAAAAGACTATAGTGTTATGGCTAACACATTCGGAAGATTTGAAAAAAAAGTTGGCTAAAAATATAGTAAAAGCAGGTTTTACCTCTAAAATCTAATATTTATAATAAACAATAAAAAAATAAAACCATGGAATTATTAACAAAGGATGACTTATCCAAAATCAAAATCGAAATCATTCAAGAAGTAAAAAAGATCATTTCTCCTGTTTCTTTAGAGAATCCTGAGTTTTTGAGAACTTCCCAAGTAAAAGAATTATTAGGATGTTCCGAAAGCAAAATTGAAACACTAAGAAAAAATGGAACTCTCCCATTCCAAAAAGTCGGGGGTAGTATCTATTACAAATACAGCGATATAAAAAAACTATTTAATTAATCAACTATGAGAATATTTCCCAATGAAATAAAATGGCAGGCAGATGAACCTAATGTGATGATAATTCGAAATAAAGAGTATTATATGACCCAAATCAATATGCTGATGAAAATTGAAGGTCTTTCCTTCGAATATGACGACGAAACTGTTGAACGCATTTTAGCATCTATATTACAAGATAATCAAAATTTAAATGGCTTCATTTGGGCTATAAAGCTAAATCCTGACGATCAAACTTTATTCTGTTACATTTCCTCACAGGATTCAAATAAAACGCCTGTAGAGTTCTACAATCACTTTTCGAGGTTGTATTGTTATTTTTCCAGTTTCCCTAGAAAAACAGAAGATGAAGTATTTGAACAACTAAGGCTTGATTTTTTGGATTAATAAAATAAAGGTTAGATGTGTGAAGACTAGATCAAAAACACTAGTGTTTCACACACTCGTTTATTTGATTTCACGCACTCTAAGTTTTAAAAGCGAATAATTTTCATCTTTTATTTAATTTATAATCTTTTCGATTGATTCTCAATAATATAGAAATCGTTCGTTTTTTATTAATGCATCTTACCTCCCTTTTCTTCTATTTATTAAAGAGTAGTGTTGGTGTAAGCTCCCCATAATTTAGTGCCACGTTTAGTTAGAGTTTTCTAAGGTAATAT
>JACBFF010000015.1_pt1 | contig 80201 bp, 65 predicted proteins | sample 7449211 | NCBI WGS metagenome assembly JACBFF01 (sample SAMN14896861, study PRJNA631923) | freshwater metagenome | isolation source: cyanobacterial enrichment | place: USA: Conesus Lake, NY | collected 2019-07 | reverse complement strand
CATTTACACACACTGCTGATGATGAACTACCTATCGTAGCGGTGGGTAATGGATTGATGGTTACAGAACTTCCATTTTCTAAGAAACAACCTGTTGATGAATTTAATAATCTTAACGTACCGCTATAGGTTGTACTTGGCGTAACTGTTCCGGGAATATTTACTGTAACAGTATTAGTGCTGGTATTATAAGTTTGAAATCCATCATTTGTAAACCCTGCCGCCAATGCAGCACCGTTCCAAATAATTCTATACTGATCAGGACCTCCTGTGACTCCGGAAAAAGTAACATTAAAATTCGGAGCACCGAAACAAACAGCAGGTAATGCGGGGTCTACTCCAGTGACGTTAGGATTTGCATTGGTAACAATGGTAACAGATGCGGTTTGTGTATTGGCGCAAGCTGTTGCACTACTTTCTTGAACAGATACCAACTCATACACCCTTGTAGCTGCGGAACTAACAGTTGCAGAAAAAGTAGCAACACCAGCACCATTTGAAACAATGACCTGATTTGACCCGGGCATTCCATTTGTAATTTCACGATAAGTAAATGTAAAAGGAGCTGTTCCCCCTGCTCCCGTTATCGTAACGGTTGGTGCTGTTGTATTAACGCAAGCGGTTAGTGAGCTGGCTGTGATGGTTGCAGTTGGCAGCGGCACTATCGTCATTGTTAGATTAGCTGTTGAAACACTACTACAGGTTGTTGAGCTTGACTCCTGAATTTGCAATAACTGATAAGTATATACTCCGGTTGTTCCATTTGTAGGCACAGTCAGCTGCGCTAACCCTGCCCCATCTGATACAACTGTTTGATTGGAGCCAACATTACCTAATGGATCTGTTATTCTATATGTGTAAGTAAATGGAGCTATTCCTACTACTCCCGTTATATTAACTGTTGGGGATGTTCCATTTTGACAAACAGTATTTACACCACCAAGAGCCGTAAGTGTTGCTGTAGGATTAGGGTTAACCGTAATAGTTATTGAGTTTGATGTCTCGAAAGCTGGAGGAATATTTGGAACATCAACATCAACTTCAGTTGGACCAAAAATAAATCTGAATACATGTGTTGTTTGACTATTCAACATTACTCCTGCTGTATAGTTGAAACTATATGAAAAGTTTCCTAAACCATCTGGAGTTGTTGCGACAACTGGACCCGTTGCAGTTGTAACTCCATTTGTAAGTCTAACCCATTTAACAAATAGAGCATTAGGATCATTGGATTGGCCTGTAAAACCTATAACTGTGTTTTGACAGACTGTAGTTGCCTGAAGTGGGTTAGTAAGACTAATGGTAGTTTGGGTAAAAGAAACTATAGGAGTGAGAAAAAAAATCGATGTAAAAGATGAATTAATGAAAACTCTTTTTGCCCGCACTCCACGCACGAACACACAGATACTGGACCTTATCAATCTCAAGCAGTTCATCTTGGGGGATATTGAACTTTGTAATAAAGATATAGGAATTTGATATTCAACAGCTTATCCGTTTGAAAGTTCACACGGTAATAACAACTGTATATACGTATAAAATCGGTTTTTGGTATGTGGGTATTGAAATAAAAACCCCGACGATACTGTCGGGGCTGTTTCTCAGGGTTTGGTTTCAGGCGAACCAAATATCGTTTCAGGAATTAAGCATCCTAATTTACTGATTCCTAGCATTTAACAAAAAAAATCAACCTGATTTCTTCCCGGTAACCCCTTTTATTGCAAGATTTTAAAGGGTTTTTAATGACCCATCTTCATTCACCCCATTTTTAACCACTCATCCATTTTCGTGTATTGCATTTGTGAAAGAAAAGAATAATTTTGACGCGCCTTCGGATCATGTATCATAATCATCCAAAGGATATTCAAACACGAATACCAGTTTTATGAACATCTAAGCAGGGTACCAGAACCGAATCACTGCTACCCATTCTCGCTCAACACCCTTAAACCGTCCGCCTCAGGTGGACTATCTCTCAATTTATTTAATGCATTCTTGTAATGACGAACACCACTATTAATCATACGCCCAAGAAGGGCTTTTTCAGTTATTTCCGCGAAGCACTTAACAGCGAACACCAGGATTTTACCCAAGGTAGTATCCGTAAAGCTGTGTTCATGCTGGCCATACCCATGATCCTTGAAATGTGCATGGAGTCTGTGTTTGCTGTGGTCGATATTTTCTTTGTGAGCAAACTCGGCGCCGGCGCGGCCGCTACTGTTGGACTTACAGAATCTTGTCTCACCCTTATTTATTCTGTTGCCATCGGTTTGAGTATGGCGGCTACCGCTATGGTAGCAAGAAGAATTGGTGAGAAAAATCCCGAAGGTGCTGCCAAGGCAGGAGCTCAGGCTTTGTTAATGTGTTTTGCTGTATCTGTACTCATCAGTATTGTCGGTATCTTTTATGCAGCAGATGTGCTGGCACTTATGGGTGCCGATGAAACGGTTGTAGCCATGGGTACCAATTATACACGCATCATGTTGGTGGGTAATCTGGTGATCATGTTGCTCTTCCTTATCAACGGTATCTTCCGCGGTGCAGGTGATGCGGCCATGGCCATGAAAAGCTTATGGCTCGCCAATATCTGCAACATCATTTTATGTCCGATATTGATCGATCAGTTTGGATTAACCGGCGCTGCCATTGCCACCACCACCGGTAGAGGTATTGGTGTATTGTATCAGCTCTATCATTTATTCAATGGAAAAAATATTGTACGCATCGTGCGCAAACATTTTATTCCGAATAAAGAAATCCTCTCTTCCATCGCTAATATCGCATCTACCGGAACCTTACAATTCATCATCGGCTCTGCCAGCTGGATCGCGATGGCCAGAATTGTTTCCGGTTTTGGTAGCGATGCGGTAGCAGGTTATACCATCGCCATCCGCCTACTCATTTTCTTTATCATGCCCGCATGGGGATTGAGTAATGCGGCCGCAACGCTTGTTGGACAAAACCTCGGCGCCCAACAACCCGATCGTGCTGAACAATCGGTTTGGAAAACGGCTCGTTACAATGCAATTTTCATGGCATTTGTATCTGTACTGTTTGTAGTAGGTGCTGAATTTTTTGTGGGACTCATATCACATGATCCTGCTGTTACCAAAACAGCTGTCACTGCATTGCGTATTGTGAGTTTGGGTTACATTTTCTACGGTGTAGGCATGGTCATGATCAACGCCTTTAACGGTGCCGGCGACAGCAGAACACCTACCTGGATCAATTTATTTTGGTTCTGGGTTTTCCAAATACCCTTTGCCATGCTACTCTCCAAAGTACTGAACATGGGAACCACCGGCGTATTCATCGCCATCGTAACAACAGAAACCTGTATCACCATTACTAGTGTTATTCTGTTTAAACGTGGGAAGTGGAAGTTGGTGAAAGTGTGAGGAGAAGGCTGCAAGCCGCAAGCTTCAAGCTGCAAGTGTTTGGTAAATTATTTAGAAGTAACCCTTAAATAACTTGCTTGTGGCTTGTGGCTTGAAGCTGCAAGCCGCAAGCTTCTAGCTGCAAGTGTTTGGTAAATTATTTAGAAGTAACCCTTAAATAATTTGCTTGAAGCTTGTGGCTTGTAGCTTGCAGCCTTCAAAACCACCCTCTCCTCTTAAACACTACCAACATCCAAACCGGCACAATCAACATCAGTCCAACTGCGATGAAGAAGCCGTATTGGTGGTGGAGATAGGGGATGCGATCGAAGTTCATACCGAAGATGCCGCCGATGACTGTTGCGGGTGCCAGTAAACAGGTTACAATGGCCATTACTTTCATCACTTCATTGGTCTTCAGGTTTACATTGCTGAGATAGAGATCCTGTAAGTTCATCATCATATCTCGATAGTTTTCTGCCAAGTCATTCGCTTGCAGAATATGATCGTACACATCTTTAAAATACTTGGTGGTTCTTTCTTCCAGCAAATCACTTTCACTGCGAATAAATCCATTGATCAATTCTCTTACCGGACTCACATTACGTTTCAATACAATTAACTCTTTGCGTAAACTATTGATCACCGCCAGTGTTCGCGTATTACTACCGCGGATGATTTTTTCTTCCAATAACTCAATACGATCTCCCAGTTTCTCCATCACGATATAATAGTTGTCTACAATCATATCCAACAACGCATAACAGAGATAGTCGGCTCCACTCACACGAAGCTTACTGCCATTCAGTTTCAACTTATCGCGAATAGGATTGAATACATCTCGCCCTGCATCTTCCTGAAAAGACAATACAAATCCTTTTCCTAAAACAATACTGATCTGTTCAGTCTCTACCGCGCCGGTTTGTTCATTGAAGTACAGCATATTGAGCAGGCAGAACATCACATTCTCCATCTCATCCATCTTCGGTCGCTGACTCACACTCATGATGTCTTCCACTATCAAGTAGTGTATACCAAAATGATGACATACAGCTTCTACATCTGCCTTACGAATACCATCCACATTGATCCAGGTAGTTTGCTCATTATCCCGATAAGCAAAACAATCTTTGATATCACTCAATTGTTTTTCTACAAATTCAGTTGCAGAATAATCATACACTTTCACCCGAATCTCACTAGCTTCCACTCTTTCCGGAATAATGGTAGGGTTCACATGAAAAATATCACGTGTACGCTTGGTATCAAACAGCGTGAGCGGATTCAGGTATTTGAGGTATTTGGCGCCGGTCATGAGTTAAAAATACGAAATAAGCTTTGAGCTTTGAACCTCGAGCCACGAGCTGCTAGCTGCTAGTAATGAGTAATGGGGTTGGCTTTCTAGCCTTTTTGTTTCGCCGGACTAAAGTCCGGCGCTATTTAAACTTGTGTATTGATTCTTGAACCTTCTCCAAGGGAGTCCTTTGGACCTTGTTCCCTGTTTCTTGTTTCTTTCTTGTTCCTTGTTTCTTCCTTCTTGTCTCTTATTTCCCACTATTTTTACGAAAACTTCACATGCCACACGTCTCCGATACCTCGTATCATGCTCCTTTTTGGCAGTGGAATGGACATGTACAGTCTATTTATCCCAGCATGTTTCGGAAAGTGGATTTTCGATATGATCATCGGGAGAGACTGGAACTGGTAGATGGTGATTTTGTAGATCTGGATTGGCATCAGCAAAACAGGACTCAGAAAAAATTGGTCATCATTACACATGGATTGGAAGGTGACTCAGGTAGACATTATGTTACCGGCATGGCCAAAATATTTGTGGCGCAGGGATGGGATGCATTGGGATGGAATTGCAGAAGTTGTAGCGGAGAGCCCAATCGATTATTACGTTTTTATCATCATGGTGATGCCAATGATCTCAGAGCGGTGATACAACATGCTATTGATACATATGGCTATGATAATATTGTGCTTGTCGGATTTAGCATGGGTGGCAGTTTGAGTTTACGATCAGTAGGAGAGTTTCCCAATCGGGTTCCTGCGGCTGTAAAAAAAGTAATCGGTGTTTCAGTTCCCTGTGATCTGTATGCCAGTGTACAAGCGCTTTCTCAACCGGGTAACAGCGTTTATGTAAAACGTTTTTTAAAAAAGTTAGGAAAGAAAATCCAGGAAAAATCTATCCGCTATGCTGATCAAATCAGTTATAAAGGATATGAACAGATCAAAACATTTGTTGAATTCGATAACAGATATACTGCGCCTTTACATGGTTATACTGATGCCCTAGATTTTTATGCACGTGCCAGTGTAAAACCACTGCTTCCACAAATTCAAATTCCCGTTTTGCTGATTCAGGCATTGAATGATCCCTTTTTATCTGAACCCTGTATAGGATATGAAGCAGCGGCTGTCAATCCGAATATTCTATTGGAAACCACAGCAGCAGGCGGACATTGTGGCTTTATGCTGGCAGGTACCCGTGAGACCTATGCAGAAAGAAGAGCCATTCATTTTGCCAATAGTTAATCCTTGTAGCCTGAAACTTGTAGCTTGCAGCCCAACACAGCCCAAACATTTAAGTACTTCAATTTGTAGTTCATCACAGTTATGAAAAGAAGAACATTTCTACAGCAAAGCAGTTTGGCCATGATGGCTTTGGCTACCAAACAGCTGTATGCAGCGCCTAGCAACAAAACAAGATTTCGTTTTCAGTTATGGCGACATGCTACACTGTTTGTTGAAGTGAATAAACTCAACATCTTAGTAGACCCCATGCTGAGTGCAAAAGATGCCATGAATCCGATTCCAAATGCCGGCAACAGTTTGCGCATACCGATGGTAGATCTTCCTTTTAACGAAGTAGAACTCAAGAAAAAATTAGCAACCGTTAACGCCATCCTGCTCACACATGTTCACGCTGATCATTGGGATGTGAAGGCGAGAGACTTACTCAACAAAGAGATACCGATTATTTGTCAGCCTACAGATGTGGACAGATTAAAACAGCAAGGATTCAAAGAAATCATTCCATTGAATGAACACATGGAATGGAAAGGCATTGGCATTACCCGAACCGGCGGACAACATGGTACCGGAGAAATCGGAAAAAGAATGGGGCAGGTTTCCGGATATGTGATTGCCCACAAAAAACAATCCTTGTACATCGCAGGAGATACGATTTGGTGTGAGGAAGTGAAAAGAGTCATAGACCGATATCAACCCGATCATATCATAGTGAATGGTGGCGGTGCACGTTTCTTACAAGGTGATGCCATCACCATGACAGGAATAGATGTACTCGAAGTCAGTAAAGCCACCAAAGCCAACATCAGTGTGGTACATTTAGAAACCATCAATCATTGTCTGGAAAAAAGAAAAGATTTCCGTGAAATCATCGAACAAAATCAATTACAAAAACAAGTGATGATTCCGGATGATGGTAGTTGGAGCAAAGTGTGAAAAATATCGAATGATGAATTTCGAATATTGAATGAAGAAGTGAAGGCATTGATTTGATTCGCCTTCGTCACGCAACATTTCTCCTTACTCTTTTTTTCGCCGGACTAAAGTCCGGCGCTATGTAAACTTGAGAATTGATTCTTGAACCTTCTCCAAGGGAGTCCTTTGGACCTTGTTTCCTGTTTCTTATTTCTTGTTCCTTATTATTTTATTCAACGATTCTCAACTTCGCATAATTCAACATGATCTTTTTCTCTCCATTCTGATCAAATACAATGGTAGCAACAGGATTGTGTGCAGAGCCTTCGATTTTCATCACTTTACCAAAACCGAATTTCTGGTGTTCTACTGTTTGTCCTTCTTGTAGTTGTGAAGTATCACTCGCTACAAAATTGGGTGATGGTGTATGTGCTACTACTTTAGCTGCGGGTGGTTGTACCGGTAAGTATTCGGGTTTTGCATTGGGTTTTCGTGCCGGGGGCGGACCATATTTTCTTTCTGCTGCGGCAGCACTGCCTCCACCAAAACCAAACCCACGCTGCATCCGTTCAAAAGCACTGCCCATATCACTTCCGGCATGGTTACGGGCGCCGCCGCCGGCATAGGTTTTATCGATATACTGTTCCGGCATTTCTTCTATGAATCTACTTGGCTCATTCTGTACCAGCTGTCCAAAACGATAACGCGCATTGGCATGGGTTAACCATAGTTTTTGTTTGGCACGGGTAACAGCTACATAGAAGAGTCTTCTTTCTTCTTCCAGTTCTTCGCGTGTATTGATGGCCATGCCACTCGGAAACAAAGTTTCTTCCACACCACCTACAAACACACATTCAAATTCCAATCCTTTCGCCGCATGAATGGTCATGAGTTTTACTACATCATTATCTCCTTTATCATCATCTGCATCGGTCAGTAAAGTAATCTGTTGTAAATAAGAACCCAGTGATTTATCACCCAGTTCACCATCTTCATTAGATGGACTCTCTGTCCACTCTTTAATAGAGTTCAATAACTCTTGCACGTTTTCATAGCGTGCAAGTCCTTCCGTAGTTTTATCATTGAAGAGTTCTTTTACCAGATTGGTATGTTTACCCACCTGCACTGCCACATCATAAGCATTGGTGCCGGTAAGCATGCTTTGGAAATAGCGAATCATAGTCACAAAATTTTGCAGTGCTTCCAGTGTACCCGCTTTGAAACCAAATTCACCTGCACGAGCAACTACTTCATACATGGAGATATTCTGCTCATTCGCCGCAATCACACATTTTTCAATAGTGGTTTTACCAATACCCCGCACGGGATAATTGATGATGCGTTTCAAGGCTTCTTCATCTCTTGTGTTAGCAATCACACGTAAATAAGCCAGAAAATCTTTTACTTCTTTTCGTTGATAGAAACTTACACCACCATAAATACGATAAGGAATACCCATTCTGCGCAAGCTTTCTTCAAATGAACGGCTCTGTGCATTGGTGCGATAGAGAATGGCAAAATCTTTATTATAAAAATGGTTGCGTAGTTTTTGTTCCTGGATACAATCTGCTACAAAACGACCTTCATCATTATCGGTCATGGTTCTCACCAGATTGATCTTATCGCCTTCTTTGTTTTCCGTCCAAAGGTTTTTAGGGATTTGTCCCTTGTTGTTTTTAATCACTTCATTCGCCACATGAATGATGTTCTGACTGCTGCGATAATTCTGCTCCAGCTTCACCACTTTCACATCATCATAATCTTTTTGAAACTGTAAAATGTTTTCAATGGTAGCGCCACGGAAGCTGTAAATGCTTTGTGCATCATCGCCCACTACGCAAATATTTTCATGTACCGCTGCTAACAGTTTGGTGATCTGGTACTGAACCGGATTGGTATCCTGGTACTCATCAATCAAAATGTATTTGAACTTATGTTGGTATTTATGGAGTACTTCCGGAAAGTCTTTGAGCAGTTCATACATTTTCAACAACAGATCATCAAAATCCATGGCACCGTTTTTAAAACAACGGCTGGCATAGGCGGCATAGATCTGTGCAATAGCAGGACGGTTGGCACGCATGTCTTCCTGCTGAATATAATAATCAGTGGCATATTCAGCGGGACCTACCAATGCGTTTTTAGCAGAAGAAATGCGGTTGCCGACAACATTGGGTTTGTAATGTTTGTCGTCTAAGTTCAGTTCATTCACCACGGTTTTGATCACTGATCGACTATCATCGGTATCATAAATGGTAAAGCTGTTGGGATAACCGATACGATGTGCTTCTGCGCGAAGAATACGAGCGAATACGCTGTGAAAAGTGCCGATGTATAAATTACGTGCTTCTGCATTGCCAAGTATGCGTTCAATACGCTCTTTCATTTCGGCGGCAGCTTTGTTGGTAAATGTGAGGGCAAGGATATTAAATGCATCCACGCCATTATTCATGAGGTGAGCGATGCGAGTGGTGAGTACTTTTGTTTTTCCGCTACCGGCGCCGGCAACAATCATGAGCGGACCATTGAGATGTGTCACTGCCTCGCGCTGGGGTTCATTCAATCCATTCAGGTAATCTTGCATGGGCGCAAGTTAATCAGTTGAGGGGGTATGTGGTGAGGGCGTTGATAAGTTCTGTGATAGGAAAGATCAGAAGATCGACATTTTTCTATTACGCTTCGTACGTACTTTTTTGTGTTGCGAAATTTCTAAATAATAATTGCGATCTACTTCCGATGTTGTGGAAAGCATTTGTTGAGCCATCTCTTTTGAAACCACATACAAGATCATGTCTGTTACTTTTTTGGAACAGTTGGTCAGACTTTGTGAGGATGTATGGCCGGGGGTCAACATAAGAGAATATTTAGTCGATAAAAATAATCAAAAAAGCGATTGGCATATAATCATACGCCAACTTTTTTATCTATTCACTTGACCTTGTCACCGCATGGATAAGGATCAATTAAAAATTGCATTTGGCGCACACTTAACTAAGCTAAGGAAGGAGCGAGAGTTAAGTATTCATCAGTTAGCACATGTGTGTGACCTGGAGTACAGCCATGTTCAGCGCATCGAAAAAGGAAAAGTAAATATTGCACTCACTACTTTAGCTTCACTAGCACAAGGATTAAATATGAGTCTGGAAGAATTATTCTCCGACTTCAACGCTCCGCAATAAATGTTTTACTAAACTGTACAGCTGTTTTGATTTGTTAAATTCATTTTTTATTGAGAAAACGCAAGAAAATTCCGTAGAAATACTGCATCTCTATTCCTCTGATTGATACATATTGCAACTAACCCAAGTTCCTACATCAATTATCATTCATGGAGAAAACGAGGATCAAGATCATGATCGCTGATGATCATATCATTTTCAGAAAAGGATTAAAGAAAATACTCGAAACAGTCCCCCATGTTAATGTCATTGGAGAAGCTGAAAATGGACTGGATCTATTATCCGGGGTTAGTCGTCTACAGCCCGATGTTATTATTACCGATGTATCTATGCCCATCATGGATGGCGTAATGGCCACTAAAGAATTATCCAAGCGATGCAGTAGTCCGCGGATCATTGCATTATCGGTTTTCGGACAAGAGAGTCATATCATGGAGATGCTGGAAGCCGGTGCCATTGGTTATGTCATGAAAAGTGCCGGACGAAAAGAGATCGTGGAAGCCATTGAATCTGTTTACGGACATCGCCCCTATTTCTGCACAGAAAGCAGCCGACAAATCACAGACCTGATCGAAAAATACCAATCGGGTTATCGCAATCACCTGGTGGTATTTACAGAAAGAGAGAAAGATATCATTCAATTGATTTGTAGAGGTTGCACCAGTAAAGAAGTGGCCGCTCATCTTTTCATCAGCCAAAGAACCGTCGAAGGTCACCGCACCCGCATCATGCAAAAAATGCGCGTCAAAAGCATCGCCGGATTGGTTGCGTATGCATGTGAGAAGGGGTTGTATAAAGGGGAATAACGCCGCAGGCTACAAGCTGTAAGTTGTTGATAGGCAAACTTTTACAATGTTTTATGGGCACTTGCGGCTTGTAGCTTGTGGCTTGTAGCTGCACGCTGCACGCTTCAAGCTGCAAGTTGTTGATAGGCAAACGTTTACCATGTTTTATGGCCTCTTGTGGCTTGTGGCTTGTAGCTTGCGGCTTGTAGCTTGCAGCGTGAAGCTAGCATCCTGTAATTTCCCCTCCACTTCTGCAACTAACTATATATACAATTGTACTACCAAGAAAACCGGTCATTTGAGCGAGGCACAATTTTTAGAGGCGGTCAAGAATAGTCAGGGCATTATTTATAAGCTCGTAGGACTCTATGCCAATGATGCAGAAGAGCGGAAAGACCTGTATCAGGAAGTACTGTTACAGGCCTGGCGTTCATGGTCGAGTTTCAGGGGCGATGCTAAATTCAGTACTTGGCTGTACCGTATTTCACTGAATACCATATTAACGCAAAAGAGAAAATCGTCGCGCATCGATTATATGGAATCCTTGGAAGCAGTGGATCGCGCTTCTTCAGAGCAAACACAGAAAAGAGAAGAAGTAGAACGATTGCGAAAAGCCATTCGAACACTTCCGGAAACAGATCGCGCATTGATATCCATGCATCTCGATGGTTATGAAAATCCTGAGATAGCAGAAGTATTGGGTATTACCGTGAATCACGTTGCTGTAAAACTGCATCGTTGTAAACAACAATTAGCCAACTTACTAAAGCAATGATCATGAGTATAGAAAAAACATGGAGAGATATTGACGAACAATCAGATGAAGCATTGCTGTCTTTGCTACAACCAAAGGCATTGAATAAACTGCAATCTAAAAATCCATTGAGTACGATTCGTAAAAATTTGTTGCTCAATGGTATCATGGGCATCATCATTGCGTGTTTCTATATTTTTATTCTCATCTTCTTTCCCTACTGGCAGATACAAACCTGTATTGCTGCAGTATTGATTTTTACAGTGTGGGCCACCGCCGGCGCTTTTCGATTGCGTAAAGCCATTGATGGCAATGTAGAAACGCTTTCATTACTCGAAGAAATGCAACGGCATTATACCAATATCCAGCAATGGATCAGTTCACAAAAATGGGCGGGACTCATTATTTATCCCGTAAGCGCTGCCGGTGGTTTTATGTTGGGAGGTGTTGCCGGTGCACAAAAATCAGTCGATGAAATCATGTCAAAACCCATCATGATCTGGGCTTTATTGATTTGCATAGCAGTACTAACTCCGGCAGGTTATTATTTAGCCAAATGGTTAAGCCATAAAGCTTTTGGTCAGCACCTAAAACTACTCAAGCAAAATATCGACGATCTCAAAGAAAAAAATTAACCCTGTAATTTTCATCAACCCCTTGCAACTAATCAATAAAACAGAATGATGGAAGCTTCAGCCAATACAAAACCGGTTACCGGTAAATTTGAGAAAATAGCCTACGGTGTTTTCGTGCTGGCAGGAATATATTTTCTCTTCACCAAAGATTACAGCAACGCCGTTGTATTCTGGGGACTAGCCCCCATTTTCGAACCTTTCAATGCCAAAATCCCCTTCGGCAAAAGACCCCTCTACCAACGCATATGGCTCATTACACATGTAGTGATTACGTTGATTGGGTTTGGGTTGTTGATTGCAAGATGAGCTTTTGAGCTACGAGCCTCGAGCTACGAGCTTGGTATACGAGGGGCTTACAAACATTTGTTTTTTTTACAAAAAACAAAAAGCTCGCGGCTCGTAGCTCATAGCTCGCAGCCCCCTTGGGTTACCATTTCCCACTTTTTGTATTAAGGGCAAGCAAACAACCGAATATGATTCAGAAAACCATCTACAAAACAAAAGACTACTCAAAAGTAAAATTCACCCTCGCAATAGAAGACAAAGAAAGCGCCGCAATCTTGGGCTTGAATGGAGATTGGAAAAATCCGATTCCCATGAAAAAGAAAAAAGATGGCAGCTTCACCGCAGAAGTACAATTACCCAAATCTACCCAACACGAATTCCGTTACCTCCTCAACGAAACAGAATGGATCAACGAACCCGAAGCAGACGGAGAAATTGTGAATGGTTATGGGACGAGTAATAGTGTGTTGAGTCTGTAGCTGTGAGCTGCGAGCCATGAGCTACGAGCTTTTAGTTTTTTTAGAGAGTAAGCTCTTCACTAAGATTTTCTTGTTACTAGCTGTCTAAAGTTCACCGAAATGATTTTCCTTGTAGCTTGCAGCTCAAAGCTCGTAGCTCATGGCTCGCAGCCTATAACCTTATGCCCACAATTACCCACGATACCGATCTCGTTGCACAAAGCTTACTAGATAACGAAGTGGCTGCCATTCCTACTGAAACGGTGTACGGACTGGCGGGTAATATCTTCAGTGAAAAAGCCATCAGGCGTATTTATGAAGTAAAGCAAAGACCGCTATTTAATCCGTTGATTGTTCATATTGCTGATGTCAGTCAAATGGAAAAAGTAGCTACAACTATTCCTCCTCTTGCAAAGCAATTGGCTGAAAAATTTTGGCCCGGTCCACTCACACTCTTATTGCCTAAAAAAGATACCATTCCGGATATCATTACCGCAGGAAAAGATACCGTTGCCATTCGTGTTCCGAATCATCCTGTGACCTTATCACTATTGCAAAAACTTCCTTTTCCACTTGCAGCACCAAGTGCTAATCCGTTCAGCAGTATCAGTCCAACAACCGCTGAACATGTAGCCGCTTATTTCAAAGATGAATTTCCGTTTATTCTGCAAGGTGGTCCTTGTAAAAAAGGAATTGAGTCTACCATCATTGGTTTCAATGAAGACGGTGCCATCATTTACCGTTATGGTTCATTGGCGATTGAAGAGATTGAAAAAATAACCGGACCACTGCAAGAATATATTCGCAATGAAGAAAATCCGGATGCACCCGGTATGTTATTGCGTCATTATGCACCTTCTACCACTACCATACTGAGCAGCGACATTGAAAAGAGTATCGCTGAAAATGCCGGCAAAAAAATTGGGTTGATGTTGTTTGATCATACTCATACAAGTGATCAGACTGCTGTTATTGAAACCTTATCTGTTAGTGGATCGATGGAGGAAGCTGCATCCAATTTATATGCAGCCATGCATCGATTGGATCATCACCAATTAGATATCATTATAGCAGAACGCTTTCCTGATAAGGGTTTAGGAAGATCGATCAATGACCGTTTACAAAGAGCCACACATTCATAATACGGTTCCGTTTTCATCATTACCTTTGACGCATTCTCAATCAGTTCATCGTGCAGCAGGAAACGGTTCACCCTCATATATTATTACAAGTTGACAATATCAGTAAGATTGAAGCTCATCAACCCATACTTCAGCCTATCAGCTTTCAATTACCTGCACAACAAAAACTAGCCATTGTAGGAGAAACAGGATCAGGGAAGAGTACTTTGCTTAAAATCATTGCGGGACATATTGCCCCCGATAGCGGTAAAGTGTATTTCAATCGGGAAAGAGTTTGGAGTCCGCCTGTTACTTTACTTCCCGGACATCCGGGTATCGCTTACTTATCTCAGCACTATGAACTGCGGAATAATTACAAAGTGCATGAATTATTGAGTTATCAAAATGAATTGTCACCGGAATCCGCTGCACAATTGTATAAGGTTTGTCAGGTAGATCATTTATTGCAAAGAAAAAATGATGAACTCTCTGGGGGTGAACGTCAAAGAATTGCTTTGGCAAAATTGTTAGTGGGCATACCTCAGCTATTGTTATTGGATGAACCTTTCTCCAATTTAGATATCCCACACAAACAGATCATCAATACTGTTATACATGCCATCAGTCAGCAACTAAAAACAACTTGCATATTGGTATCACATGATCCTGTTGATACCTTGAGTTGGGCAGATCGCATTTTAGTATTGAAAAATGGACAACTCATTCAACAGGGAACACCACAAGAAATCTACTATCATCCCGTAAACGCTTATGTTGCCGGACTCTTTGGTGCCTATACATTATTAGAAGATCCTTTCAAAGCATATTGGAATATTGACAATACCTCTTCTACTATTTGCATCCGACCGGAGCAGCTGACCATCACAGATGATCATACAAATGCAATGGATTGTGTCGTTGAAAAAGTATTATTCTGCGGCTCTTATTGGTCTGTAACAGCCAAACATGGCGACTACTCTATTGTAATACATACACAAGAAAATATTCCGGAACCCGGTTCATTGATTTGGGTTCGGTTAAAAAACCCCGGCAGCTTTTAACTTACCCCATAACTCATTATCAAAACTACTAAGCGCCAATTGTGATTGTCCGGCCGATTCTCCCATGCGTATCACCACCAATCCTTGCGAGGGCACTACATATATTTTTTGATCGTCTTTTCCCAATGCAGCATACAAATCTGAAGGTGCATTCGGTACAAGATTTCCGTTAAAACTAAACTGAACTGTTGGCAACATATAATTACTCTTGCCATTGAGCCAAGTTAAATATCCGTAAGATGGATTGATGGTTTGAGAACTATTGATTTGAGCAGCTAAATAATTCGTATCCGCAAGAATCGGTGTTCCATTCCATTTTCCTTTTGCCAACAACAACAATCCAAAACGAGCCATGCTTCTGGCATTACTGAAATACACATTGTTATAGCCTAACTTGATCCAAAGTCCATTCATACCAATCCGATCCCGAATTTTTTGTTGGAAATATTGGTTGTAGGTAAGTCCGCTTGCTTTTTCAATCACTTGATCCAATAATGTATATGGTGCGTTGTGATATGCCCAGCGCTGACCCGCATCTGCTTTGTACTGCAAACAAGCAGGTGTAGTGCAATGATTGTCTGCAACGCCATCATCCAAACCCGTGGTCATACTCAACTGGTGCTTAATGGTGATCAGATTTTCTTTCGCAAGTGGCAGGGAAGTCCATCCGGCACCTAAATACTGAGAAGTCTTGTTATTGATATTGAGTAGGCCTTGTTCTTGTGCAATACCTACCAATAAAGCGGTCATGGTTTTTCCTGCAGAAGCCCATTGCCAGTTACTATCTGCGGTAAAGGTTCCAAAATATTGTTCAGCAACGATCTTACCATTTTTAAGTATGATGAATGCTTTGGTATTTTTTTGTTGCAGATACGTGTATGCCTCATTCAATGAAGTGGTATTCCAGTTCAGTGAAGCGGGTGTTACTGTTTCCCAGTTAGATGTTGGGAAATACAATGATGCTGTATTAGTACCAGGAGGTGCCGGATCTACTGCCGGTAAGTCTTTGCTACAAGACACAGACATCAGCACACACAGAAATACAAAAGAATAGATGGGTTTCACAGGAACTGTTTGTTTTATTCGACAAATTTTCTAGTAAAAAGTTTAATTCAACCTATTCAGTATTCAATTGTTACTCTCTTCATGATTGAAATTAACAAATCAACCATTGCATCCTGGGACCGTTTTTACCGTGCCAACTTTATCAATAGCTTAAGCGGATTCAAAAGTGTTTGTCTGATCGGTACAAAAGGTAAAGATGGAATTCCCAACCTGGCCATCTTTAATAATATCGTTCACTTGGGCGCTGATCCTGCCATGATTGGGTTTATCAACAGACCCAAAGCTGCTGCACCGGATACCATCCGAAACATAGAAGAAACGGGCATGTATACCATGAATCATATTCATCCCGGCATCATTGAACAAGCACATCAAACCAGTGCGAAATATGATGCATCCGTCAATGAGTTTGAAGCAGTAGGCTTGGATATCTTATGGCGCGAAGATTGTGCAGCACCATTTGTAAAAGACAGCCCTATTCAATATCAACTTACACTATCTGATATTATTCCCATACCCGCTAATGGAACTTTTTTGGTGACCGGTTATATCGAATCTGTTTACCTACAAGAAGATCATAGAGAAGCCGATGGATTTCTTCCACTGGAACAATATCAATCGGTTACATCCCTGGGTATCGATGGGTATTATCAAACCAAAAAGATCATGCGTTTGCCTTATGCAAGGCCATAGAGGGTGTGCTGATGGTTCATGGCTTATGGACTATGGACTATTAACCATAAGCCCATGGTAAAGGGTTAAGAAGAAAGAGGCTATATCAGATTTGTGATACAGCCTCTTTTCTTTTAGAATTCTACTATCAAGCCAAAAGTGGGTGTGATTTGCACTTCGGCATTGGATAATATCAAGGGTATTGCATTACTCCCATTGGGAGCAATGGGTTGTCCGTTGGTGGTCAGGAATGCAGTATTATCTGCATTTCGCTGGAATGTATATTGTGGTATACCACTGATCTTAGAACCATACCAGTTGGTGATATCAATGAATACATTGAGTGTTGTTTTACGATAGTTCCATTTTTTATCGATGCGAATATCACTGGAATTGAAAGCAGGTAAACGATTCGCATTAAATCGACTATAATCCAAAATACCTGTTCCCACGCTCAGGTAATTCAATTGAGAAGCAACCAGATCAAAAGGTGTTAGTGGTGCAGCGCCCTGGTAACGGAATTTAATACCTAACTCCCAGTTGCGTGGTAATTTATACCCTGCTGTAATACTGAGGAGTTGTCCATTGTCCCAACCTGCCGGTAAGTACACAGCATTGCTGTTGGTAAATTCAGATTTGTATAATGTATAACTGAGAATACCAAAGAATCGCTTAGTGAGTTTTTTCTGCATAAAGATCTCCATACCATACGCTCTTCCTTTTCCGGATTGCGTCACCGCTTCATTACCAATACTACCAAATTCCGTTCCTTTATTCGCCAAACTAATCCCTTCCAATACACTCACCGGATAATCTGAATAGTTTTTGTAAAAGCCTTCTACAGTAAAACGAAATGTGCTGCTGGGAATGTATTCAACCCCAGCCACATAATGTGTGCTTTGAATATAGTTGCCCGGATTATTAACACCTCCATTTCTGAAAGCCAGTTGGGTATACGATGGCAGTTTATAATATCGTCCGATACTGGCATTGATATTCCAAGTACGCGTAATGGCATAACTCAACGATACCCTTGGTGATAATTGTTGCAATGGATGGGATTCGCTGTTGTTCAAACTATTTGCATCCATACGGATACCACCGCTAATAGCAACTTTATCCTGAAATATTTTTTTACTTCCTTGAATAAAAGCTCCGTATTTAATAAAGTCTGTATTACTATTGGCAATAATTCTCTGTTCCGGTTGAATGATATTGCCATTCTGATCGCGCAATTCTTTTCGGAACAGATTATTGAAATCGTTATTGAAATCTACGTACTGCACCATGGCGCCATAACTGATCTTCCATCCATTGGCAGTATTGGTGGTCATGTCCCAGCGTAATTTATTTTCGGTTTCTCGACTATCCGTTAATAAGGTTTGCGTAGCAGGCGATGGCTTTTCATTGTCTTCAAACTTCTCAACATTATTGTTTAAAGTATTTCTGCTCAATGCCAAATTCCAGAAACCTTTCTTGGTCAATTTTCTCAAACTGGCACCAATGGTATAATTCCACTGATTAATGATGGGATTACTATTGATCACATATAATTTCTCAGGAGTAGCCGATTTAGGTGCTGCAAATTTGAATTCATCGATAGCTCCTAATCCTAAAAAACTCAGGGTTGTGGTAGGATTGATCTTGGTGGTGGTTTTAAATTGAAAGTCCCAATAGTTGGGTCTGATCGGTAAATCAATGGCTTGAAACAACAACTGCAGATAACTTCTTCTAACAGAAGCGAGATAGGTTGTTTTCTTATCCAAGGGGCCATCCAATGTCAACGCTAATTCTGTTGCACTCAAGATCACATTCCCCTGCGTTCGCTTATCGTTCCCCGATTTTTGTCTGAACTGCAATACACTACTCAACGCATTATCATAACGTGCATCAAATGCACTGGAACTGAGTTTTACTTCTTCAATAAAATTAGCATTCAAAATACCTTGGGGACCACCACCACTTCCTTGGGTGCCAAAGTGATTGATTACGGGTATTTCAACACCATCGAGATAATACACATTCTCATTGGGTGCGCCACCACGAATGATGATATCATTACGGAAACCGCCGCCACCTACACCACCACCAACTCCGGGTAACGATTGAACCACTTTACTGATATCAAAATTTCCTCCCGGGTTTCTCTTGATCTCTTCTGTGGTCATTTTTTGAACACTCAATGGTGTTTCAATACTGGCAGCCCTGGCAGTAGCTCTTCTTCCTGAAACGGTTACTTCAGCCAAAGAAGAAGCCATAGGCTCTGCTTCTAAAGTGATCACATTGATATTTCCATTGGTGATAAGTACATTATTGAGAGAGACCACTTTGTAGCCAAGTGAGGTAATCGTAATATTATAAGAACCGGGCACTAAACCACTAAAGCGAAAGATACCAGCCGAATCGGTTATCGTAGCACGATTAGAAGGATTGAGTAAAACACCGGCACCTATTATAGGTCTTAAGGTATTTTTATCAATCAGTGTACCCGACAAACTTCCTTGTTGGGGGGCTTGTGCCTGTAACGTAATGGTTGAAATAATTGCAATAATCCCTGCCAGTAGCTTCAACATATTCCTTTTGTTTAACGTTATAACAAAGGAACATGTGTTTTGTTAATGTAACACAATTGTTTGTTCCATATCTTCTAACGCAACCCCCTTGGTCTCAGGCATCATCTTCCATACATATAGTAATTGTAGGAACATCATGAATGCAAAGAATCCGAAGATATAAGTACCGGGAACATTGGCGGCAAAGAAAGGAAAGACCTGTGCAACCAATGCCGCAAACACCCAGTGCGTGAGACATCCAAACGAAGTGCCACTGGCACGAACTGAGTTGGGGAATAGCTCTGATAAAAACACCCAGATCACAGCACCTTGTCCAACCGCATGCGCCGCAATGAACAGAAATACATAATACACGATCATCGTTTTATCTGCCGCATTAAAAGACACTGCGATCAGTGTGAGAGAAATGATATAACCCACAGAGCCTACATACATCAATAATTTTCTTCCAAAACGATCGATCAGGTACCAGCCCGTAATAGTGAAAATAAGATTCACAACACCGATACCTACTGATGATAACAACGCTCCACTTCTTTCAATACCCGCCATCTCAAAAACTTTGGGGGCAAAATAAATGATGGCATTGATGCCCGACATCTGATTAAAGAAAGCGATCAGAAAAGCCAATACCAGCGGTGCCATGAATTTTTTAGAGAACAGTGATTCTTTCACCTGAGTCACTGAGTTCCGAATGGCATCAATCATGGCATCGGTTGCTTCACCGGTAATAGCCAATACTTTTTTGGCCGCCGCTGCATCGTTTTTATACAATACCAACCACCGTGGTGTTTCGGGTGTAAACAACATCATCACTGAAAATAAAAGAGAAGGAACAGCAACCACTCCCAACATCCATCTCCAGTCATTTTCGCCACCCAATCCTTGTAATAAATAATTAGAAAAATAAGCCAGTAAAATTCCTGCCACTACATTCAACTGAAAAGAGATCACCATTCTGCCACGATATTTCGGTGGTGCTATCTCAGAGATATACACGGGTGCCACCACAGAAGAAGCGCCGATACTCAGTCCACTTAAGAAACGAAAGACCATAAATGTATACACATCCTGCGCCAGCGCGGCACCAACAGAAGTGACCAGAAATAAGATACCAATCCAGAACAATGTTTTTTTTCTCCCAATACGATTAGCGGGAATATTTCCCAAGGCAGCACCAAACACAGTTCCATACAATGCCATGGCAATGGCAGTTCCATGCATCCAGTCGCTTAGGTTCCATAAAGATTGAATGGCTTGTTCAGCGCCGGATATAACAGCCACATCCAAACCAAATAACAATCCACCCAATCCTACTGTGATGGACCATAGGGCAAGCTTCTTATGCATAATCAGTTGTATTGACCACATAAGATACTATAAAAAATCATTGCAGATTCATGAAAGAGCAAAACAAACTGAGGGCGTTTCTATCAACTTGTTTCAAAAAAAAGATCCGCCTATGGCGGATCCTGATATTCATTAGGGTTATAAAAACAAGTCAATAATAATCCCCCCGGATAATAGCTGATCGTTCTTTATTTTCTGAATGAATAATTTCTATGGCGAAAGTACCCGTATGTATCCAGTTCATAAAATCACTTCGATGAGGGCCACCTATCTGTAGACCACAAAACCAATTCAGTAGATAAACCAATCATGATGATCATTTAGCCGGTGTAAGTATAATATTTCTATATTCAATCGGACCATGGTCTCCTTGTAACATAATAGGTCCCGGTTCTCCTTCTTTACTATCTAAAGCACCACCCGTAATTCCTGGAATAATTTGATCAACAATGATGGCTTTTCCATTGGCAACCACTGTTACCCTACGGCCTATAAGAGTGATATCATAAGTCTGCCATTCACCCGGCGACTTGGCGACCATTTCATTGGGCGTTAAAAATCCATAGATACCGCCGAAATAAGTAGAAGAAGGTTCTTTACCGGCATTATCTTCTACCTGCACTTCATAGCGACCTCTTAAATAGATACCACTATTACTTCCTGCAGGATAACGAAATTCAATATGCAGTTTGAAATCGGTGAATGTTTGATCTGTAATAAGATTGGTTCCAGATCGAGCACTGGTTAATACACCATTGATATTTTGCCATTGGTTGTTTTTGCCTTGCCCGTGCCAACCACTCAAATCTTTGTTATTCAACAACTGAATAGGTTCACCCCATACCACCGGATTTGTTCTCTTCAGCAATGGCGCTCTTTCTCCTGTAAACGTATAAGTTTTACCATTACTTGCCTGAATGGTTCCTTTGAGTAGATCGTTTTCAAGCGTTGCTTCCAATACCATTTCCTTATCTGTACGATCCCATTGTGGCGGAATGGAAAAATGAATCTTTCCTTCTTTCACATGCACTTGCGCAATGGGTCTGGCACTTCCTCCATCTGCCACAAATTGTCCCACTAAGGTTTTAATTCCAGACAATTTGATCTCTAACCAAGACGGCGCTATTCGATCTCCCATGTTTACCGTGAGATCCCATCTTCCAATAACATCATGATCGGCCATGTTTTTTTCTTTAATGGAAAAAGCACTAACAATGATAAAAGCTACTACTGCTATTACAAATAGCAAAGCGCGACTGGTATGTAGTTTCATAAATCGTAATTTGAATATTGAAGATAAGAAAGTATCATTTTGTCTGTTTTTAAAAAAGCTCTCATCATTTCTCCATTATTTTTTGGCAACAAGCATTAATCCGTTTCCTGATTGAACGGGTAACATAAAGTCAAGAATCATACACAGTAATATCAGTGGATAAAAAATGATAAATGAAGTCAGTACAATAATTTTCAAGGGTAGGGCATATGCATTAAAAAGGATAAAATGACTATTCAATAACTCATTACTCAATTTACCCCAAAAGCCATATGTGCTCTTTGTTTCAGTGATTGCAAAATGATTTTGATATAAGAGTTCTTTTACACGTTCTTCGGTATATGTTTTTTGATTTTTTTGGATGCTTTCATAATTATCATATTTTTTTATAATACGCTTATAGAAAGGTAATAGTATGGTATTATTTACCGGTACATACAACAAAAGTTCTCCGTCTTTCTTCATGGCTTTATACAATTGAGCCAATGCTGCATCATCATTTGTACAGTAGGGTAAAACAGATAAGCACAAGGAAACATCATACTTATCTGACTCATTAAAAGATTCAATCTCTGTTTGCTCAAAAACAACATGTGTGTACTGCTGTACTTTTGCATATTGCTTACAAAATGAAATATTGGTTTCAGCACGATCCAGTCCCTTAAAAAAGCTGTTTCTATGGGCAGCTGCGTAAGGAAAAAGAAATTGACCTTCCCCACACCCAACATCCAGCAGAGAAAATGAGTCGCCTTTTTTTGCTAATAACTTCTTGAGTCGTTTCGAGATATGCCACTTTCGAAGTTGTGTTAGATAATTGGATAGATAAATCAGACGAATCCATCGTGGGTGATCGAATAACCATTTCGGATACTGATGTGTAAAAATCTTTAATGGCTCTTTCTTCTTCAAATCAGGCATTTAGAACTCCAATATAAAAGTCGAAGAACAAAGAAAAAAATATTCATCCAGCGGTCTTCTTCCATCTTAATACATGGATTGATTAGCATATTACCCTGCTGGGTAATATAAAAAAAGGTTTCCTGTTGATTTACCATGGTAACAGCTTTATCAATCCGGTCTAATGATCACCCTTTCAACTATTTTATCACTATGATCCAATAGAAATTTCTAATCGAAAATCCGCAAGAAACCGAATAAGTCATTGATTTTGATATACATAAGTTTTTATATAAATAATTTATTGTACTTTTTGCATTTCGACTGATTGATCAATTTATTCGGGTATAACTCACTTTTAAACTGTTTTTTGTATCTTTTCTATCCTATCTAATACCTAAAATAACTATTATGAAAAAATTGTTACCGAACTTGTGGTGCTGGTGCTTGCTTTTATGTAGCACGCTCAGTATTGCACAAAACCGCACAATCACAGGTAAAGTTGCAGATGCAAAAGGACAGCCTGTTCCCTATGCCAGTATTCTGATCAAAGGCACCAAAACAGGAGCCAATGCCAATGAAGAAGGCGCATTTACACTTGCTATTCCTTCCGGAAAAGTAACCTTACAGATCAAGGCCATCGGCTATGAAGACAAAGAGGTGGAAGTTGGTACAGCCAACAACCTTTCCATCTCCTTGCGCAGTGGTACAGCCATGAGTGAAGTGGTAGTAACCGCTTTTGGTGTGAAGCAACAGAAAAAAGCATTGGGTTATGCAGCCACTGAGATCAGTAATAAAGATCTCTTGGAAAGTAAGCAACCCAATCTCATCAACGCTATTCAAGGACGAGTAGCCGGTGTACAGATCAATTCCACCGGCGGTGGTCCAGGTCAAGGTGCCAGGATTGTGATTCGTGGACCCAAAAGTTCATTAGGTAGTAACCAACCCTTGTTTGTTATTGATGGGGTGATCGTTGATAATAGTACCGTTGTAGAAGGTGGGAATGCTGCATTAAGAGGTATGAGTAATAGGATCTCTGATTTGAATCCAGATGATATTGAAAGTCTCTCCATTTTAAGAGGTGGTGCTGCTACAGCCCTCTATGGTTTCAGAGGCAGTAATGGTGTAATTGTCATCACCACTAAAAGTGCCAAGACCGGTAAAATGAGAGTGAGTTATACATCCACTGTAGGTACGGAAGAAGTCAATAAATTTCCGGATGTACAAACTACCTACACCCAAGGTTATAATAATAACTACAACAGAAATGATTTCTTCCCTTCATTTGGTCCAACCGTAGCTGCCGGTAAAACAGCCGATCCTACTCACCCCGATCAGCTTTTCCACCACTATGCCCGAGCCTATGAAAGAGGTTACCAATACCGCAACACTGTAAACATCAGTGGCGGAACTGAAAAAGCATTGATCAATTCTTCTTTTGGTTATTTCAAACACCAAGGTGTTTTACCAAATACAGATTACTCCAATTTCAATGCTTGCTTGAATGCGACGTTGAAGTTGAGTGATAAATTAAAAATAAACCCATCCGTAAACTATATCAGCAGCGGTGGCTTGCGCTACAATGCCGACCGTTTTAATGAAGGACTTACCTACTGGAGTCCAAGATGGGATGTTCGTGATTATAAAAATCCGGATGGTACACATAAAACCTATGGAAATAACAATCCCATTTTTGGCGCCTACTATAATTTGTTCAAGGATAAAGTAGATCGTGTTATTTCCAACGTAGCCATCAACTATGCCCCAATCAGTTGGTTAGACATCAGCTATCGTGTGGGTTATGACTTCACATCAGACAGCAGAAGAGCTACTGCACCTGCACAAGTACCTCGTACCGGTGTCATCAACTTTGCTGATAATGCATTGGGATTTGTTGGAGAGTATCGCATCCTCAACAAAATCCTCAACAGCAATTTATTGCTAACCGGTAAATTCAATTTGAGTGATCAATTCGGATTAACCGTAAGAGCCGGACATGATCTTGTTGACCAAAGCTATAATTTCCAGCAAACAGAGGGTCGTGAATTGGATGTGCCAACACTACTCTCGCTCAACAATGCAAAATTCGTAACACAAAACAGTCGACAAACTGCACTCAGAACCATGGGTATTTTTGGAGATGCTACTTTGAGCTATCGCAATTTTGTATACCTATCAGTAACCGGACGTAATGACTGGGCAAGCTCTGTTGCCAGTGGTAACCAAAGCTTTTTCTATCCAAGTGCTAGTTTGAGTTATGTATTCAGTCAGCACTTTGAATTACCATCCTGGATCTCTTATGGTAAACTGCGTGCTTCTTTTGCCAAGATCGGTATAGCTCCGGTAACACCTTATCTTACCAATACCTATTATAACAATGCATTTGGACAGCCTGTGAACAATGTCATTGGTTGGACAAGAGATGATGTGAGAGGTGCTACTGAACTCAGACCTGAGTTTACCGATAACCGTGAGGTTGGTTTGGAAATGCAATTCCTCAACAACCGTGTTGGTTTTGATGTTAGCTACTATAAGATCAACAGTAAAGACGTTGTGAATCCGGTATTGGTTCCGAATTCAACCGGATTTAATTCTTTCATCTTGAATTCAGGTGAAATTGAAAACAAGGGTATTGAATTGGTAGTGAATGGTACACCTGTAAAGACGAATAACTTTACCTGGGATGCGAGTGTAAACTTCACCAGCAATCGGAATAAAGTTATTAGTCTGGCTCCAGGTTTAACAGATATTGTAATTGGTAGTCAGTTTGGTTATCTCAACAGCGGTGCTACACAGCGTTGGGTGGTAGGCCAGCCCGTAGGTGGTTTATATGGTATTGCGTATCAACGTTTTTATGGAACAGCAACAGATGATAGAATCACACTGCGTAGAGATCTTCCGATGTTGATTGGTACCACCGGTACCGGTGCCGGATTCCCTATTCGTGATGTAACCAATCAACGTTTATTGGGCAATTCACAACCACGTGCTATCTGGGGCATCAACAATAGTTTCACGTATAAAAATCTCACCCTCTCTGTATTGTTTGATATCAGAAGTGGTTTTCAGCGATTCAATCAGCTGGGAAATTTCATGAGTGCTTTTGGTATTGCTAAATACACAGAAAATCGTAACAGCACACGTGTATTCCCGGGTGTAGTTGCCGGTGGTGCTGCCAATACACAAACAGTTTGGTTAGGACAACAGGTAGGACCCGACGGTAGAAACTATGGTGATGGTTTTTACAGAAACATTCACAGAGGTGTTACCGAAAACTTTGTGGAAGATGCTGGATGGACTCGTTTACGTACGTTGAGTCTATCCTATGGTTTACCTGCTAAACTCTTCAAAAAACAAAACTTCATAAAAGATGCTTCTGTTACTTTAACAGGAAACAATCTTTTATTGTGGACCAAGTATTCAGGTTTTGATCCTGAAAACAGTTCTACAAGTGCAGACAGTAATGCGGATGGTTTTGCCGGATTTACTTATCCGGGTGTACGCAGTTATTTCCTGACACTGAATGTTAATTTCTAACACCCAAACCTGAAGACCATGAAAAAATATAGTATCAATCCCAATCGACTTCTCTGCTGTTTGTTACTGGCAGTAACGATCATCGGCAGTAGTTGTAAGAAATATCTTGACATTAATAATGACCCGAACAGACCTACAGAAGCCCCCATCAATGGTTTGTTAGCAGCTACTACACAGAATACCGGACTGAATGTATTCCGTGTTGCCAATGCGGGCCCTAACTATTATGTACAATACTTTGCTTCGCCAAACGCATCAAGTCCAACAGATATTTATGATCGTGTAGACTATAGTACGCTTTGGAGAAATTTGTATGATAATATGACAGACCTCTATGACCTACAGGAACTGTCTATTAAATTGAACAGCTCTGCACACTTGGGAATGGCAAAAGTGATGATGGCGATTAATCTAAGTTTAACGACAAACTTATGGGGTGATGTTCCTTTCTCTGAAGCTTTTAAAGGCGACAACTTAACTCCTAAGTTTGATGATGCACAACAATTACATACCCAGTGCATTACTTTATTGGATGAAGGTATTGCCGAGCTACGCAAAATACCTACTGTTAATGTAACGCCTGCAGCAGACTTTATGCATGGAAATGCAGCAGCTAGTTCTGCCGCTTGGAATACCACCAACAGAATTTGGTGGATCAGAACTGCCTATGCCATTAAAGCAAGATTGTTACAACAGTTATCCAAAACAACCGGATACAGCGCTACAGCAGTTTTATCTGCAGTAGACAGCGCCTACACCAATAACAATATGGAATCCAGGGTCACTGTTTTCACCTTGCGTAATCCATGGGCACAGGTTGCCAGAAACCAAGCCGGCTTGGTATTGGATGGTTGGTTGAGCACACAGTTCATCAATAATTCCATGAATGCCAATACTGCATCGCAGGATCCGCGTTTACCCAGACTCACCAACCTCACTCGCTTCAATGATTACAGAGGAACACGTAATGGCGTGGGTCGTGTAGGTACAGGAACCACCAATGATGAATGCTACCTTGTATTAGCCGGTTATTATAGTGGTGATGCTTCTCCGCTTTTTGTAAGTACTTACGAAGAAGTGAAATTTATTGAAGCCGAAGCTGCATTAAGAGCTGCGAACCCAACAAGGGCTTATACTGCTTATCTTGAAGGTATCAGAGCGAATATGAATAAAATAGGCGTAAGCGCAACAGATAGAGATGCTTACCTCTTAAGAGCAACAGTAGGCGTAGGAAGTGGTGCATTAACACAAGCCAGAATTCTGGAAGAAAAATACAAAGCCTTGTTCCTTTCTCCGGTTACGTTTGATGATGCAAGAAGGTTCAATTTTGCATATACCGGCTTCCAATTACCAGTAGGTGCTATTCTTAGTTCTCCCATCAGAAGACTGGATTATCCTTCCAGTGAAAAAACAAGAAACAACAAAACACCTAATGTGGGTGCTTTGACTACGAGGTTGTGGTGGGATGTGAATTAGCTTATGGTTCATGGCCTATGGTCCATAGTCCATGGCCAATAGCGTGAGCAAAAAGAGGATGTCTCAGACTTTTGAGACATCCTCTTTTTTGTTGGGGTATTGGGTAGTAGGCTGAATATCTCTTTTTAATCTTCTAATGAAGATTGCAAAGATTTCCATCTTTCTTCTGTTACGGGAGATCTGTACTGAATGCTTGATGTTTTGATTTTATCCAGAATGTATTGGGCTCTCTGTTTGGAGTCGGGATGTGTGGAAGCCCATATCAGATAGGCGGTTATTTCGGATTCCTTTTCGGCAACACCGTATAAGAAATCTGCCAGATCTGCTGCGTTAATTTTGGCTTTCTCCAAATATTGTACCGCCTTCATATCTGCTTCCTTTTCCAGTTTCCTGTCAAATGCTGATGATGATAATATCTGTGCTACTTGTGTAGCCAGTTCCGAGCCACCCGATCCTGTAGCGAGAGACAATAACACGGAAAGACCAACTTCTTTTACCAGTTTTTTCATTACATGATTCAACTCTTGGTGTGCCATTTCATGCGCCAACACACCTGAGAATGCGGATGCATTTTTAGCTTCTTTCAGCAAACCGGAATATACAATGATATGTCCGCCGGGAATGGCAAAAGCATTCACTTCATTCTTTTCAACTACATGTACAATAATATCAGATGAATTAATGTTGTTAGCAGTACAAATTTTTTGTTGAATATCATTGACCACTGAAATAACCGATTTGTCTACTATCATTGTTTCTCTTTCGGTAAAAATTTTCAAAAACAATTGCCCGAGTTTTTGCTCTGTTTCATCGGTCAATTTTTTTACCTTAAATATTTTCATCCAGTTCACCTGTTCCAGTACGAACCAGGTTCCCAGAAATAGCACAACCAGTATCAATATTTTCAATACAATTTTTGGCATAGTTGAAGATTACGGTTTACATAGAAGGCTTGTGATATCGGCATACAACCACCATTCAATATGTTTACCCTTTCGTGTTTGAATGGCTGTGTAAATAGTGGCTATCAATTCAGTGAGATTAAAAAGAATGACTGCCAACATATAGGCGATATAACGATTGCTGATTTGTTCTTCTGTAAAAAAAATAGAGACGGTCCACCAAAAACCAAAACTATTGATGAATAATAAAGAGAACTGAGACAGTAGCGCCTGTGTGCAATGCCATCGAACAAAATAAGTGCCCTTTCTATTTCCCAGATAAAAAATGAAAGTAGCAATCAGATTAATAATGGGCAGGGGCAAACCCACCATTACGGCGATGAGCGACATCAGATAGCTGTTCGAAGCTTTCTCTGATTCATGTTCACCCGGTTCATATGCAAATGACTTTATTTGTATCATACTCCCTTATAAATATTCCAGATCCAGTTAGCAATAATCAATGTAATAGCTGAAAACAATATCACCCTTTTACGGAACAAGTTTTCTATTCGCTCATAGCTATTGATGAGTACTTTTTGTTGATATACCAAATCATACAAAATCACAAAAGGCAATATCAGCAATACTGCAGCAATCATATACCCTAATGGATTCCACAAAAAAGCTTCTGTGAATTGTCCGTGGGTGATTGCCAATACAGACCGGCTACTGCCACAGGAAGGACAAGGAATACCTGTAGTTTGTTTGAAAATACAGAGCCCTACTGAAGATAGGGCTTTGTTGTTATGCGATATTTTCAGATACAACATCCATCCATAACCCAATAGCAGTAAGCCGGCAGCGAAAAGATAGTATCTGTTTCGCTGTAAAGGCATCTTATAAGAATTGTTGAATCTTCATCATATTTTTTTCGCGAGTAGCCCCTTGAATCAGGAACCAGTCAATAATTGCCCAGATACCCAGACCACCACAGGTAATTAATTTTCCGATACCCAAACCGGTATCACCAATGATAAAACGATCTATACCCAGTGAACCTGCGAGAATGGAAACGATCAGACTGGTAGTAGGGTCTTTGAACTGAATGGTAGAGAGCATCGGCCATTTGGCATCATCCGCTGCCAACAATTTTTCGCGAATGAAATGAATCTGGTGGCTTTCAAAGAATTTGGAATTGGACATGATAAACATGTCTACTTTTTGTGCATCCATGATAGAAGTGGGTGTTGGTTTAGGTTTATAAAATCTGTCTTTACATTTTATAAAAGATTCTGAATGCAGGTGATTCAACTTCTGCATTTGTTAGATTCTTTCTCATGTTGTGAGAATCTTTCAGCACTGAACTTTTCGTAGGGGGAATACTAATATATGTGTTTTTTTTATCACAAAAAATTTTTTGCTTTCGCGTGATACTGAGGTTCAGGCCATGGTTCATGGCATATAGTCCATGGTCCATGGTAAGGAGGAGGGGGGCCTTATAAGTAAAACGATCAACAGAAGCGTATCCAATTTCTTGTTTGGACATTCCTCTGTTTCTCTATTCTTCCGTTACAACTGCCCAACCCATCTTCTGAACTCCGATGCATTTTCCTGGCTTACCTGTATGGGTTGAAAAATATCGTGCTGCATATTGATCTGTATGCGTCCATTACCGATGGGTTTGAAGGACTGGATAAAGCGTATATTGATAATGACCTGTCTGTTGGCACGGAAAAATAATTGTGATGGTAATTCTTCCAGAAGCTGGTTCAGATTGGTGCCTTCTACTATATATTTCTTCGCGTTACTGGTGATGCAGAATACTATTTTATTGACGGTGTAAAACATCATGACTTCCAGTGTCGATAGCACAAAATATTCTGTACCCAATCTTACAATTACACGTGTTCGTTTTGGCTCTGGTTGTGTTGTTGACATCTGTACATATGGCAATGCAAAAGCACCAAACATATCATTTTCCATTAATCCATTTACACCATTAGATACTATTGATAAATTAAACTTTCCCATTTTGCCCTTTTTTACATTTAGTTATAAAAGCTTGTGTCTTGTCCATTAGAAATCAGACATATATTACCACTACATAAAAATGCAACGCATATTAACCAGTAAGAAAGGGTGTAGGTTTATCTATGTAATTCAACCATCTCATTCATAAAGCATGAATAGCTGTTTATGAAACTGAGATCATGAAGCTGTGCAGGGCTTTCAGAACATTATTCTCAGTAGAATTTGATAGTTTTCATACATATGCTACGCCCCCGTCTTTTTTACAAGACTGAATTTTGCAACATATACATTTGTTACTTCACTCATATCTATCGAAATTCTCATGTTGTTCTTCCTTATAAAAATCATACTATTTTAATAGAGTACAATTCCATTCGTTTATTTATAATACCTTTTATAATTTTCTGTTTTTTACATTTTCAAGTGCTTACTTATAAGCAATAAAAAATGCTGCCCGAAAGCAGCATTTTTAACGCATCATCTTGAGATGTATTCAACTAGTAACCAGGGTTCTGTTGTCCTTTAATAGTTGGGTTTGCATCCGTCTCGATTTGAGGGATTGGCAAAATTCTCCGGTAATTATCATACGTAATTGATCTTGCTGTAGCCGGATAATTTGTGCTTCTCTGAACAGTTCTCTTAAGCCTCATCAAATCAAAGTATCTGTCTCCTTCAAATGCCAGTTCTTTTCTTCTTTCTCTAATGATGTCTTCCAATAACTGACTACCAGTAGAAGTGATAGGAGATGCTCCTCTGCGTGAGGTAACAAAATTTACATAAGTACGTGCATCTGTTTCATTGGCTGGCAAAGAGGCTTCCGCTGCAATCAGGTACATTTCACTCAATCGAAGCACTTTGGTATCGCTCACATCACCTGTAATAACAGGATATTTATTTATAAATACAGATGGTAACCCGCCTCTGGTACCCGTTGGGTACAAAGCACGTCGAACATCACCTGCTTCATAAAGTGCATACAAATCATCCGCACACAACATGTCACCGTAGTTACCTGCCTGACTATACAAATAGGACAAAGCATCAAATGAAAGATTTCCAACCGCATCAGATGATACTTCAAAAATTGTTTCCAGCTTGCTGGTTGTAATAGCTGAATTGGCCCAATAGCCGGCATGATTGGCGGTGGTAAGTGGTGAAAAACCTCCGTTGTTTATTACATCCAATGCTGCTGTTCTTGCATTTGCCAAATCACCCATTGTAAGATACACTTTAGCATGAAGTGCTTTTGCAGCATACTTATTGAATTGGGATGAGTTGGTAAACTTTGTCAAAAGCGAATAAGCCTTATTTAAATCATCATTGATTAAAGTGTACACTTCTGCAATGCTACTGCGACCGGGTTTTGCACTGGGATCATAAGTGGTGATGATGGGCACACCTTGACCTGTTGGTGCATCTGTATATGGTCTGGAGAAAAAGCGGATGAGGGTAAAATAAGCCAATGCCCTTATTGCATGTGCTTCTCCTTTATACTGATCTACATTCGCATTAGAAGCAATTGCTGAATTGATAATATTGTTTGTTCTCAATATTACAGAGTAACAGCCCGACCAAATACCCATAGAATTTCCATCAGTAACATTGAAGGTAAAATTGTTATGCAATGTGTACCGATTGGTATTCTGTGTAGACTGATAAGTATTATCAGCCAGCAAATCTCCGAGTATGGGTATAGAACGACCATACATATCTGCTGTATAGGAAGTAACACCGGTTCTTAATCCCTGGTATGCACCTCTCAGGGCAACCTGTAAATCAGCCTCTGTTGACAAAGCTTGTTCTGGTGTTAATGATGTTGGTGGAACAACACTTAAAAATTCTTTCTTGCAGGAAAACAGGAATAATGATACACCCAAGATTACTGCAAGTGATATATGTTTAGAACTACGTTTCATTGGTAATTATTTTGTGTGAATTAAAATGCAATATTCAACCCTACAGTAATTGTCTTTGGAATAAATACATTCAGGTTGGTAGAACTGGTTGTTCCCTGTTCAGGGTCAAATGGTAAATCTTTGTCCTTCACCCATGTCCAGAGATTGGTACCACGGATATAGAAATTCGCACTGGTAAACCCAAATTTCTCCAATAATTTCTTGTCTACATTATAGCCCACCTGAATATCACGTAAACGGATAAAATCACCATTATTCATCCATGCAGTTGAAGCCAGTTGAAAGTTGTTATTACCATTGTATACATATCTTGGTATATCCGTCTGGTCTCCAGGTTTTTGCCAACGATCCAGGATACGTGCAACTTTATTAAAGGTTGCTCCAAATCCTGCACCCAACTGATAACTACCCCAAGTGTTGTACACTTGATTTCCAAAATTGTAATAGAATTGCGCAGTTACTACAAAATTCTTAAAGGTTAATGAATTGGTCAGTGAGCCGAAATACTTGGGTAAGGATTGACCTACGAGAGCTCTTGCTGCTGCAGGTGGATATACATTTGTAGTCGTTTTCCTTGTACCATCAGTGTACCATAACGGGTTTCCGTTTGTAGGATCAACACCGGCATAAATTCTTTGGAAAAAAGAATTTATGCTAGCACCCTGTCTGATTACAAAAGCTCCACTAAGAATATCGGCACCTCCGGGTAAGCTTGTCACTATATTTTTATTATTGGCAAAATTGAAGTCTACATCCCATTTAAAATTGCGTTTTTGCATCACAGCAGCACTAATCGCAAATTCAATACCTCTATTTTCCATAGCCCCTATATTTCTGGTAGCAGTTCCAAAACCTGAAGTCCTTGAAAGTGGTACATCCAATAACAGGTTTTCAGATTTTCTTATATAATAATCAGCAGTAATAGTGATTTTATTTTTCAATAATCCGATATCAATACCCACATTAAATGGCTTGTTTAATTCCCAAGTAAGATTTGGATCACCAACATTCGTTGGTGCACTACCTGGCTGCTGGTTATAGTTGAAACCAAAACCATACAATGGTAAGGCATCATAGTTACCAATACCTGCATTACCATTCACCCCATATGATGAGCGAAGTTTCAATTGTGAAATAAAATCTATTTTCTCCATGAACTTCTCTTTGTCTACATTCCATGTAGCACCTACAGACCAGAAATTACCATATCGATTATTGGCTCCGAATCTGGAAGAACCGTCTCTTCTGAAACTTCCTGAAGCAACATATTTATTTTTGTAGTTGACAGAAGTAGAAGCAAATTGAGAGAGAAATGTGTACTCAGTAATAGTAGCACTAGCTGTTGTTGGTCTCGCTCCTGCTGATGGATAGATCAAAGCTGTAGTTGGAGGAAAGTCTTGTGACTGTACGGAAATAAAATATCCATCCGATTTCTGACTTTCATAACCTAGCTGAACATTGGCTGATAAATCTCCGTTTTTAGTAATCTTTTGTTTATAATCCAACGTGTTTGTCCAAACCCAATTAAAATATCGTGTATAATAACCAAACGCACGACCATTAGAGGCCAAACCATCTCCATGAAGTGGATTATTATACTGGTCTTCTTCGAATGTATTATAATCTACACCGTAGGCTGTTTTGAAACGAAGATTATCCAGAATTTTATATTCACCTGTTAAACTACCTCTCAGACTAACTTGTCGGTTAAATCGTTTATCAACTTCAGAAAGGAACACCGTATTATGTAAACCACCCAGATTGGAGATATTAAACGTACCATCGGCGTTATAAGCCGATCTTGTTGGGAGCTGGAAATAAGAACTCAATACAGGATTTCCAAAAGAGCCACCATTTAATGGTGACCGTCCGGAAACCACACCTCCATTCAAATTCACACCAAAACTGATACGATCAGTCGGTTTACTGTTAATCCGGATATTCCCACTATTCCTTGTCATACGCGAATTAATTGTGGTACCATCCTGAATAAATCTACCTGCCGAAACAAAGAAAGAAGTCTTTTCGTTTCCGCCCTCAGCACTTAAATTATACTGTTGCTGCGTTCCTTTTCTCGCGGTTGAATTATACCAGTCAAAATCAATTCCGTTTCCTAAGCCAAGACTGGTTAGTGTGGAATTAATTTGTGCAGTGGTTGCTCCTAAATTTGTCAACCCCTCCCTTGTTAAATCAAGGTATTCCTGTGCATTTAATGGTCTGTATCTATCGTTAACATAAGCGATATCACTTTGCCCAACTTCAGAGTCAAAACGGAATCGCATTTTTCCGCTGCGTCCTTTTTTAGTGGTCACAAGAATGACCCCATTGGCAGCACGGCTACCATAAATAGATTGTGATGCTGCATCTTTAAGCACCGTAATGTCTTCAATATCATTCGGGTTTAGAGTACTCAATAAATTAGTACCATTGGTAATCGCTAATCTTGATACGTCGCCTGAATTAACCGGAACACCATCAATCACCCAAAGTGGTTGCGTGCTGGCAGTGATAGAGCTAACACCTCTGATCAGTATCTGCTGATTTCCACCGGGCAATCCATTCGGAGATACCGACTGCAAACCAGCAACCTTACCTTGTAAAACACGATCTACAGAAGAGAAAGGTCTGTTTTCAATATCGGGAGCTTTAACTGATGCAATCGATCCTGTTACATCCGCTTTTCTGGCAGTACCATATCCTATTACTACAACTTCTTCAAGATTACTAACAGCCGGATCAATCTGAACCGTATAGTTATTGTTATTCGTGAGTGTGATTTCACGATCTGCATAACCAACAGCAGATACTACTAAAATTTTTGCTGTAGCAGGAATGGTTAAAGTAAATTGTCCATCGGCATTCGCAGAAGTACCCGTATTGGTACCTTTTATCTGGATGCTCGCATTGGCAATTTTGTTATTGTCGCGGTCAACCACCTTTCCTGTGATGGTTCTGTTTTGAGCAATGGCCGTCAACCCTAATAAAAAGGTGCAGCACAGTAGTACAAATTTTCGCATAGTTATTCGGTTTATTATTTTGTGAAGACAGCAAAACTTCACTAAAACCCGTATGCGAATTGATGTTAAAAACCGAAGTTCAATTTTTAACGACTGAAGGTGGGGAATGAGGGCGTGAGAGGTGTCTACAGGACTCCTTTGGAGAAAAGTGAAAGGTGAAAGGTGAAAGATAGTGAGTAGGGAGTTTTGTAAGGCGCGCTCTTTACTCACTACTGACTATTCACTACTCACTCTCACTACTCCCACTTCAGTCATCATTTATTTCCTTTCAGTGTTTTAGGTTTTTATGGGGTGTGGTGATGTAATAATATTGTGTATGACATTCTCATGTGTCAGTTTTTAAAAATGCGAGCGGGTATTCTTACCCGCTTTTTTTTTGCAAAGCAGAGATCTAAGCTATTAGCAGTTACACCGTATAACAATTGTATATCCAACAAAAAAAGTGCGGCGCAAAAAATGCGCCGCACTACTATTTTGATTTTTAACTTTTGACTTTTGACTTTCAAATCTACCCCCCCGTATACAAATCCCAGTTGATCTCAGATTGAGGGCGAGGGAATTGTTTGAAGATCGTTCCCTGATCAAATGAAGTAGGGATGGTATTGAGTCTGTCATATCTGCGCGCATCGATCCAGCGGTGACCCCAAGGTTCAGCCCACAGTGAATAACGACGCTGATACAAGATCTCATCGATCAAAGCGGCTTGTGTTGTAGCGCCACCATAGTTACCAATGTTTGCAGCATTGCGAATGATATTGATCGCATTAACGGCATCAGTGGTTTGGTTTAACTGTGCATGCGCTTCAGCTTTGATCAAGATCAATTCTTCATTTTTAATGAAAGGCATGGGTGAAGTATTGCTTGCCCATCTTTTATCCTGGTGTGTTCCAACCAATGGCATCGCATCTGTGGTAATGGTCACCGGTGTAGCGCGCTGATGGAATTTAGCAGCAACACGTGCATCACCCGGTGTAGCATCTGCGAGAACGGAAGGATGAACAACGATGATGGTATTCACATTTGCATCCAATACATAAAACATCGGATTGAAACCATCCGGTGGTGCACCAAACGTGTGTGCTGGACCTACGCCCAAAGCACCGGTCAGGTTCATGAACGACAGGTTCAATGCAGTTAATGCACCTTGCCAATCTTTACGATAAATCGCGCAACGCGCTGCTATCGCTCTGTTCAATCTTTTCAAACCATCGATGGTATTAAAACCATTAAATCCGGCTGTTAGTGTGAATGGGAAAGTAGTACCACCATTATTCAGGTCATCATAACCTGCATTCAATAGTGAATCAACAAATCCCATTGCAGCAGTATAAGACCTGAAACCACCGGGTTTCAACGGATCTTTTACATCAGTACGGATACCGTTTTCATATTGCCAGTTGGCAGGAATCATGAATTGATATGCCATGATGGTTTTTGCAAAACCGGCAACCGCTCTTTTTTCAGGAGCCGTTAATTCACCGGAATTATTTGCAGCATCAATCAAAACATAGCCTTGTTTGATACACTGATAAGGTGTTGCATAAGATCCGCCACCTGTTGCACCAAATCCGAAGTAAGCAGCATCAGGTACACGACCTGCCTGTCCTAACCAATCGGTTTGAAAGCGAGGATCAGAACCATTCAGGTACCATACTTCCCTTCCGAAAGTATTCCACGCCTGACAAATATTAGTGACATATCCTTTGTGTCTTTGTTCGAGACCGGTAACCAGAAACTGAACCTGGCGACGAGTAGCATTGTTCAACACACTCGCCTCACTTGGATTATTCGGATCAACCAGCTCTTTTACTTCCAGTGGGTTACATGCAAAATGAAATGCTGCAGCACCCGCTATTAATAGTATTTGAAGCTTTTTCATGTGTCTCTGTTTATTGATTTTAGTCACATGGAATTCGCCAAAAAATCAATTGATATCAACTTTCATCATGGCTCATTTCATGTGTTTGTGATTTAGAAGTCAATTTGTAAGTGAAAGAATAATCTTCTGGCTGTTGGATAAGGAGCCACATCTACGTTATTGGCAATAGCTTGTGCACCAAATGTGGATGTTTCCGGATCATAACCAACATATTTTGTTGCCAGGAAGACATTGTTTCCTGAGAAACCAACCTTAGCACGCTGAATCACTCTTCCAAATGTGCGGCTTAAGAATTCTTTTGGAACGGTATAGTATAAACCGATCTCACGTACTTTCAGGAAGGTTGCATCCTGTACCCAGCGACCGGCATTGTTATACGGTGCAGGTGGACGCTGACGTCCGTTAGGAATACCATCTTTATTATCATCATCAAACCAACCTTTGGTAGTACCACCACCATCAGTAAGGAATGAAGTCAGATTGATATTATCACCACCACTACGGTATTCCATCAAGAAATTCAGATCAAAATTCTTCAGGAAAGTAATGTTGTTAGACCATGATGAAGTCCAGTCAGGCTGCGCATTTCCCCACACTGTAAATACACCCGGAGAAACCGCCGGAGTACCTACGATGGTAGTAGGTGCTACACCTTGCTGATACAGGAAAGTACCCAGTGCTGTACCGAAAGCACCTGCTGTATAAGAAGGAATACCCAGTCTGGTTAACACTACATCATTCTTCCACCACATCAAACGGGTTGACCACCTGATCTTTTCTTTTTGAATCACCGTACCGGATAAAGCCAACTCAATACCTTTGTTTCTCATCTCTGCTTCATTACTCAGTGTAGTTGCTACACCTGTTGAAGGAGAAAGATTCAAAGGCTGTAAATTGTCTTTGGTAGTTTTGATATAGTAAGTTCCTTCAAACAAAATTTTGTTATTGAAGAAGCCCGCATCCAAACCAAATTCAATTTCTTCTGCTCTCTCAGGTCTGATGTTGAGGTTACCCACATTCACAGCAACTGTTGAACCCAATAAACCACCAATGTTCACACCACCCAGCGAAGTAAAGGTGGCACCAAATGGTACAGGACCTGCTGTTTGACCATAAGCTATACGTGGTTTCAACTGTGTAATGGTGCGTGATTTCCAGAAATCAAAATTGGTCAGGTTCACTGCCAATGATGCTTTCGGGAATGCATAGTATTTATTCGGATCACCATTGGTATTGGATTTATCCCAACGGATACCCACTGTACCAATGATCTTGTCTTCAAAATTTGCTTCCTGTTGTAAGAAGATACCCACGTCTCTTTGAGAATTCTCAAACTGTGCTTCTACTTCTTGAACAGTAGCTTGTTTGATATTAGATTGTCCCGGAGCCAAACCACGACCGCGGTTAAAGATTCCATCATTTTTGAAATCCAAACGAACCATACCCGCTTGTGTAGTCATGCTCACTTTTTTCAATTCCCAATTGTACACCATCGCAGCCTGGAAATTGGTGTTCATGGTTTGTTGTCTACCTACGAGCACATCACCCGGATTGGCTTGTGCACGCTGGAACTGGAGATCATCCGGCAAATACACTTTGGTAGAATTCTGGAAGAAATCCAAACCACCATTGGCTTTGAATTTCAACTGTGATTTTTCTGTGCGAAGCAGGTTGATGTCTAAACCAAATGATTGAATGAAACGATTCACCAATGAGTTATTGATACCCTTATCTGTTACATGAACCGGATTCTCTGCGAAGTAAGGATTCGCTGGATAGATACCATTCACCGGTCTCAGATCAAAGTAGTTTGGAACATATGCAATATTGTAACCAATACTGGCACCTGAGTTATTCTGGTTACCGGTAAAACCACGATCGGTATTACTGCGGCTGTAGTTTGAGTTAACTGTTAGTGTGATGTCTTTGGTTAGTTTATGATCAATATTTGCACGAATAGACTGACGCTCAAACCCTGTTCTTCTCACCGTACCACCTTCATCTGTCATGGAACCTGAAATGAAGAACTTGGTTTTTTCATCACCACCACGAACACTCAAACGGCTGTTCAGCAGGGATGCTGTATTTCCGTAGAAATAATCTTCATAGTCAATGAAAGTGCCTGTAGCTACTGCATTCTGATAACGTGTTAATTCAATCGGTCTTCTGGCAACAGGGAAGAAAGTGTTGATCTTTGCTTCACTCCAGTTGTCAACGCCCATCAACTTCAATGGCGTTGCAAAACCGATGTCTTGTGCAAAGCTGATGGTTGTTTTTCCTGCAACACCTTTTCTGGTATTGATCACCAATACACCGGCATTCGCACGGGTACCGTACATGGCTGCTGCGGATGGACCTTTCAATACTTCAATACTTTCGATATCGGCTGGGTTGATATCAGCCAAACGGTTGGCACCATCATCCTGATTCGCAGCACCTGCACCGGTTACCGATGCACGACCGGTACGCTGAAAGTCATTACTGATGTACACACCATCCAATACAATCAGTGGCGCAGAAGCCTGAGTAAGACTAGATAAACCACGTAATTGAATGTTGATACCACCACCGGGTGCACCAGAGTTCATACGAATGGTAGCACCGGGAACTTTTCCGTACAACGCACCATCTGTGGTTTGAATCTGTGTAGTACCGGTAAGGTCACGCGCAGAAACCGTAGTTACTGCATTGGCAAGGTTAGAACGTTTGATCGAAGAAGCCAGACCCGTAATTACCACTTCTTTCAGTGGATTGATCTCTTCTTCCATCATGATGCTCACGGTAGGTCTGTCTGCCGATACACTTACTTCTGCTGTTTTATAACCAACATAGTTTAGTACCAGCACCGCAGTTCTACCGGTGGGTTTAATTGAAAAATTACCGCTCGCGTCGGTAGTAGTCACCTGTTTGGTGCCTTTGATGGTAACAGATACTCCTGCAAGTGGATTCCCTGTTACGCTTTCTTTAACTGTACCCGAGGCTGTGAAGCCTTGAGCACCTGCATCTATCATCTTCATAAAGAAGAACAATAGAAGCAGCGTTTTCAGTAGATAACGTTTCTGCATACTCAGCATTTTGTTTGTGAATAATTGGGTTTTTGAAATGGTTATATCAAACTTGGATTTAAAGACTATTTTTTAATGATGGGTAATTTGATGACGGAAGGATATTGCGTGGAGTGATGAATTTTATTCTCCACTTTAATACCCGTTGTTTCATCATAATTATTCCCACCTGTATTCATGTTTCTGTCGAAGCGAGGAAAATTGCTACTTGATACTTCAATACGAATGCGATGCCCCGGTGCGAAGTAGTTACTTGTTACCATCGGCGTGAGATCTACCTTGTACACTTTTCCTTTCTCCATGAATACCTCTTTATCATATCCTTCTCTGTAACGCAAACGCTGAATGGTTTCATCGAGGTTATACGCTTTACCATCAGGATATACATCTATCAACTTAATCGTGATATCCGTATCCGGACCTGAAGAAGATACATACAGCGTTGATTCAATAAAGCCGGTTATTTCTACACCCTCTTTTAATTCATCAGAAGTGTACACCAGAATATCATCTCTCAACTCCATTGTTGATTGATCAAAAGAACCTCCTTGCACAGCATTTCCTGTACAACAAACATTACCGCCATACGATGGTACCGGATTCATGGGGTCATATTGAAATGCATCGGGTTTGTTTTCTTTGGGTGGCGCTGCTAACAATTGTCCATCACCATTTCTGGTATTGGCTTTGCCTGCACTGCTTAAATAGAATGACTGCATTTCAGCTCCTGCAGGAGGGAAAGTTTCTGATTGCTGCCATTTGTTGCTACCCATGGTATAGTAGCGTACACGTGGATTTTTTTGTTTGAAATCATTTTGCTCTCCCTTCAATAACATATCAAACCATCCCCAGGTCAATTCATCATAATTCAATCTCGCATCACCTACATTTCTTTCCCCTACCACCGTATTTTCTGTAGCTCTTTTATAAGAGCAGTGTAATACCGGCGCTATCACGAGATACTGATTATCGGCAATGGCTTTGTCTTTCGCGCTGTTGCGAACATGATTGAAGAGTGCAATATTGGGTGCAGAAGACACATCATACCAGGAAACAAACCAATAAGCCGGTGTATTCAATGGCATATCATCATGATACAATCCACCTTTGAACCATTTTGGATCATTGGGTTTGCGACGAATCATATCTTCATACACACCTTCCTGTCCTTTTACATTTTTAATGATGTCTTGTAATGGCAGATGACGCAATCCCACCGACCAATCAACCCTTGGCATTTCCGTAGACATATCATAAAAGCGCTGCAAACGCTGTAAGTCTTTTTGTTGTACGGTCTTGGGGAATGTAGGTTTGAATTTATCATTCTGCGTGCCATAGAGCCAAGCGGTGAAGAGCATTTGTCCGGCCCCGCCCCGATACCAGTTACCTTGTTCCATGAACTTACCTACGCGACCAATACCCGCACCATAACCCTGTGCTACCATGGCCGCCAATGCAGGATGGTTTTGTGAAGCAACCGCCATTTGCCACTCTGCCGTAGAAGAGCAACCGATCACACCAATTTTGCCATTGCTCCAGGGTTGTGCAGCCATCCACGTAAACGCATCATAGCCATCAGTAATCGGTGCACCAAGAATATCCCATTCGCCTTCGGAGAAATAACGACCTCTTTCATTTTGAACCACATAAGCATAGCCACGTGAAACAGCATTGTAAGCTTCTTCGAGTGTACGGGTGGTCATTTTACCATCTACCCATGTATTGAACTGATAAGGAGTTTTGGAAAAAACAATCGGAACTTTTTTGTCGCCTTTCGGACGGTAGATATCAGTAGCCAATCGGATGCCATCGCGCATGGGCATCATGACTTTTTGATCGATAATGGCGATTTCCTGAAGTTTCAGGTAAATAGCAGCAGTGTCTTGCGCAGATAATGTGTACGTGATCAGAATGCACGCAATAAGGGGTAATAATTTTCTCATAGGCAGTATTTGGCCTTATTATGGAAGGCAACTAATTTAACAAAAACGTTGCATAAATATAACCATTAAGATAAAATTATTTTAATGTGTAGGAAAATTACATTCAGGTGTTTTATGGAATAACGATGGGCCATTATGGGCGTTTATGAAGAAAACATATCTTTCCGTATGCGCTGGTTCTATCTATGTATCTGCTGTTGTTACAGTTTTTGGGTGCGGGCTTCTGATAGTACATCGGTTGTATTCAAATCCGGCGAAGCCGGTTATCATACGTTCCGTATTCCTGCTATCGTTCGCGCACCCGATCAATCCTTATTGGCTTTCTGTGAAGGCCGCGTGAATAATGCCGGAGATTTTGGCGATATCAAAATTGTATTACGCAGAAGTACAGATGATGGTAAAACATGGTTACCGATTCAAGTTATAGCTGCAATGGGAAACTTACAAGTGGGGAATCCGGCTCCTGTGGTAGATGTATCAGATCCCGCTCATCCACGCGGACGTATTTTTCTTTTTTACAACACCGGTGATCATCATGAATATGAAGTACGGAAAGGAAATGGATTAAGAGAAGTGTGGTACATCAGTTCTACAGACAATGGACTGACTTGGAGTGATCCCGTGAATATTACCACGAGTGTACACCGGCCCTTACAACCACAGAAAAACCCAAACTATTCATTTCAGGAAGACTGGAGAAGTTATGCCAATACACCCGGACATGCGATGCAATTTCAGCAAGGCCCCTATCGTGGTCGTATTTTTATTGCAGCCAATCACTCAGCCGGTGAGCCACAGCATCAATTCGAAGATTATACAGCGCATGGTTTTTATACAGATGATCATGGTAAAACTTTTCAGCTTGCCTCATCACTGGCCATCAAAGGAAGCAATGAATCCATTGCAACAGAAATAAGCAATGGCAGATTGATGATGAACAGTCGCAATCAGAAAGGAGATATCCGCGCACGCATTGTTTCCATCAGCAGAAATGGTGGACAAACCTGGGATACTAGTTATTTCGATACACGATTACCCGACCCGGTAAATCAGGCATCCTTACTTACCATCGGTTATCGGAAAGGAAAAGCCATGCTCGCGTTTTGCAATACTGCCAGCACTACCCGAAGAGACTCCCTCAGTTTGCGGATTAGTTGGGATGAAGGAAAAACATGGCCATACCAACAACTCATTGACGCCTCACCCAAAAATTTTAAAGGAGACTACACCGCCTACTCCGATCTTGTTTACATCAATAAAAGAACTGTGGGTGTTTTGTATGAAAGGAAAGGGTATGGGGAGATTGTGTTTAAGCGGGTAACGGTGTCACCCTGAGCGCAGCGAAGGGCACCTCCAACAAATATGAAGGAAACAAAACAACCCTATTACTAAAGAAATGAGCCGATTAGAAACGCTAATCGGCTCACAAACTATATTTCCATGAGCCGAATAATCTGTTTATTCGGCTCATGGATGCTTATTCTACATCTAAATCAATCTTCTCACTTCTAAGTGCGCCAACTTCATGGCCAAACAAAGCAAGCACCTGATTCACTTTATCTAAACGAAGACTTTGCTTGCCTTGTTCAAGTTCTCTGATAAAACGCAAACCCACCCCAGCCTTTTCCGCTAGTTCAGATTGAGTTAGCTGAACCGTTTTTCTTTTTTGTTTTATGAAGTCCTGTAGTTTCATTGTATACCTGATCGGGTATAAATTAATCAATTGAGGTAATTTTATACCCTATCGGGTATAAAATTAAAGCATTAATAAGTATCATTATAAATATCTCGCAACTTTCTGCCATTATACGTCCAATATGGACCGGGAGCAACGTGATAATTATTATCCAAAATAATACGGGTAGCATTTGTAAGTGAAGTTTCTTCCTCTCTGAATTTTACGGTTCTATCTGAAAGAACAAGAGCTGTTTCTCCATTTGTTATATTAATAAGCTCTGCGCCAACGGGAATACTCATTTCACTAAAACTAAAACGCGGTCTTTTTTTTCGCGCATACGCTTCACCGGCATCACGATCTACTTCATCTACCTGTTCCTTTTCATTGGCTACCTGTGGGGTTACATCTTCTAATTCCATTAGTTTAATAATAGCAATCGCTTGTGCAGCGTCTATTTCGAAAAACTCTCTCTTAGGATTCACCCTATCCGGACCGAAAGCGGTATGCAACGCACGCTCTACTTTTTCATGATTGGCTACCTTGGCTGCATAAACACATTCAAAAGGTAGTGGCACTCCACTCGAATACAGTTGCGCCATTCTCACTTTTACGTCTTCGTGAGTAGTCATCCCTATTTTAATCATATTGGGTATGGCAGGGTTGGTGAGAATGTATACTATCCCTTGGGTTGATTCCATAGAATGATTTGTTTCAATAAGGAAATATATAAAATATTAATACTTCTTTCAGCAAAAAGTAAACTACCCGTTTCAAATATTAATGATTATGAATGTAGAGTGCTTCCCTTTATGTAAATAGAACCCTCATGTAACACTCTCTATAACACCACTACTTAATAAAATTGAAAAAATCGGAGATCGCTTTCTGTAAATCTTCGTTCCCTTAAATAACTCTTTTGCTGTTTGCGTATTAAATATCCCTGCTTTTTGCAACCTCTCAACCACTATTATAAAATCCTCCTTGAAAATGGTTTCAGGTTCCCCTTCATTTCTACTGGGAGCAGAAAAGCTTATATATTCATTACTGATTTCATGAATGGTATAATGAATTTTTTGCTGAATACTTTTTACAATTACATCTTTTGACAACCCTCGTTGCAGAAAAGACCAAATCTTTTCTGCATCCAAATTCCGGCATTGCTTTGTAAACATATAATTCATGACTCAGTATTTATCGTTGCCATCAATATACATTTGAATTCACTCTTTTACTCTTGAATTCCACTGATATAGGTATCTACAAAATCTTTGATCTTCTTCAGTACTCGATCTAAAATGGATTTCCGCTCTAATATTTTTGGCTTTTCCTGTAGCAGATTAATAATCGTATCGGGCTGCGGCTCTATTTGTGTAAACAAGTAATCACCTAATACCTGTTGCAGTTTTTGAGGATCAATTTTTTCATCGGCACAAATAGATTGAAATGCTTGTTGCTTTTGTTGCTCCAAATAATCAGCAAATGCCTGTGGTATATCATCTGCATCACCAATCTTTGGCATCGACTCGTCAATGAACCGTTCTATCAACTCTTTCTTACTTCTTAAACTAATTTCTCCCGCTACCAAATCCATCACCTGCTTACGCATATTTTGCTGCTGCTGTTCCGTTCCACCTTTTAACTTAGCCAGTAATTTCAAGATATAAGATACATTGATCTCATCTCGATGAATAAGCTCCAATTCAAAGTCAAGGTCTTCTAAAATAGAAACCTTTTCTTTTTTATTTCTTCCGGCTACTGCATCATAAATATCCAGGTACTTACTTTTATAATCTTCAAAATCCTGTTCTGTTATCTGCAAAGGTTCAAAACTAAAATCAGCATAACTCTCCATCACATTTTTAATCCGCATTATTTCACGGAAAGCCTTTACAAAGTCTGACTGTGCATCTTCATCCGCTAAATCATCCACACTGCTTACGGTTGGCGTTAATGCTTTCAGAGTAGCAATGGCTTTGTTCATAGCTTTTACTTGATTCTCATACGGCGGTAATATAATTTCCTCTATAGCTTCTTTATTACTGAACAGGGTAATGGCTTCATCCACCGCATTTTTCAGATTCCTGAAACAAAGAATGTTTCCCTGACTTTTTGCGGCACTTAAAATACGATTGGTTCTGCTGAATGCCTGTACCAGTCCATGATAACGCAGGTTTTTATCTACATACAATGTATTTAAGTGCTTACTATCAAATCCGGTTAAGAACATATTTACTACGAGTAAAATATCAATCTCCCGATTTTTTACCCGTTTGGCCAGTTCTTTATAATAGTTATAAAATGATTGACTGTCTTTGGTACTGTATTTAGTGCCAAACATTCTGTTATAATCCTCTATACATTCATCCAGCTTATCGCGACTGTGTTTATTGATGGGTTTACTACCCCCATCAAACATATCCTGATCATCTGGTATAAAACCATTCGCATCAGCATCGTCTTCATTGGCAGTGTACGTAAAAATGGTAGCAATTTTTAAGTGATGCTCAGCTGCTTCTTTTTTCTGTTGAAACAAAGTATAATAGCGTATCAGTGTTTCTACATTGCTGATCGCGAAAATGGCGGTAAACTCTCTGTTTCTTGTTTTAGCTGCATGATTGGCAATGATATAATCTGTGATTTTATTCAATCGCTTTTCATCATACAGCAATTCACCTGTATCAATATCTTCCACCTTTATATCCATCCGGGTTTTACTCTGATCGTTCTGTTGGTAACGACCTATGTACTCGACTGAAAAACGTAGAACATTTTCATCGCGAATGGCATCTGTAATAACGTACTTGTGTAAACATTCATCAAACAGGTCTTTGGTAGTTCTTTTGCCCAATGCATTTTTGGTGGCATTGTCTGCAAAAATGGGTGTGCCCGTAAAACCAAACAATTGCGCTTGATTAAAAAACTGAGTGATACGTTCATGGGTTTCACCAAATTGACTGCGGTGACACTCGTCGAAAATAAACACCAGTCTTTTCTCCCTTAATGCATTCATTTTTTCCAGATGTGCTGGTTTGCTGATCGCAGTGTTTAACTTTTGAATAGTTGTAACAATTAAAGAAGTGTCATCTGCAAATTGTTTCACGAGTGCGGTGGTATTTTCTGTACCATCTACGCTGCCGGGTGAAAATTCATTGAACTCACGAGTGGTTTGGTAATCAAGATCATTACGGTCTACTACAAATACAATTTTGTGTACCGTAGGCAGTTTTACCAATACCTGTGCTGCTTTAAAACTGGTGAGTGTTTTTCCTGATCCTGTGGTATGCCAGATATAACCGTTTTTGGTCGTATTCTTTACGCGATCTACCAAGCGCTCTACTGCGTAATACTGGTAGGGTCTTAATACCATCAAACACTTATCGCTCTGGTGCAGAACGGTGTATTTACAAATGAGTTTGCTAAGTTGACAGGGTTCTAAAAAAGCCGTAGCAAAATCACTGAGTGGTTTAATAGGTTTATTCTGTTCGTCGGTCCAAAAGAAGGTTTGCTGAAAACTCTGATGGCGGTTGTTGGCGTAGTATTTTGTATTGACACCATTACTGATCACAAACAACTGAATATAATTAAAGAACCCATAACCCGCCCAGTAACTATGACGTTGGTATCGATTGGTTTGATTGAACGCTTCTTTTAATTCTAAACCACGCCGCTTGAGTTCTATTTGTACCAATGGTAAACCATTGATAAGAAGGGTAACATCATATCGGTTGGTATAACTACCCTCCATGGTGATTTGGGTACATACCTGATAACGATTCTGACACCAATTCTCTATGTTCAAAAATTCTATATAGGCAATGGTGCCATCTTCTCTTGTAAGTACCATTTTATCGCGAAGAATATGGGCTCGGTCAAACACATTACCTCGATTGAGATGGGCCAAGACTTGAACCATTTCTTTGGGTGTAAACTGAATGCCGTTGTGTTGCTGCAGTTGATGTTGCAGGTTGGCAATCATTTCAGCTTCATTGGCTAATGCTATTTGTTCATAGCCCATCCCTGCCAATTGGCGTACGAGATTTTGTTCAAGAATAGATTCGGGTTGTACCTGATTTTTCATGAATTTTTCTTAAGACAACACTTCTAATAGAAACTGTTTCTCACTCCTAAAATACGCTATTGCAAGATCAGCTATATGTTTAATAAAACGATTCATTACCTCTTCATTAGAAACAATGTATTTTACCAGACTGGCATCATGAAGATTACATGCCAAGCCATCAAAATCTTCAATCTTTTTTGTGTTTTTCCACCAATCATTTTCGCAAAATGTATTTCTAGTATTAATTTTTAAATCTAAAAATCTCTTAGCAGAAAACCATCCGGTGAATAATGTATCAGGCTTCTTTTCTTCAATACTAAACGACTCCAAACCAAAGTATATTGAATTATCTTCTCTATTCTTAACCTTTATCCAAATTTGTGAATAGTCGTATACTACTTCCTTTCCCAAAAACACATCAAATTCATTCATCAACTCAGCACTAATTATCTGAAAAACCTCATTTCTAATATGTGTATGTAAAGCAATTCGTGCTTCTATAAGATTTTTGGATACCTCTTTGGCAATATCTATTTGTTCAAGAAGTTTAGAGTGTAGCGGTGTCATTCTATTAAAATTGACTCTTGGTGTAAGATTTTTAATCAATTCAAAATATTGTTGAACGATTGAGCATATTTTATAGGGGAGGTTCTTTTTCTTTAGAGATTCTTCTAGCCATCTTCTGATATGATATTGATAAGAAATGATGTGATAATCTTTCCCGGATATTAATCCCTGTGCACTACAAGCTGAAGCTTCTGTTCCATATAATGTAAGATAGTATACCGTATTTTTTTCTTGGTTATGATTATAATACCTCAAAATCTGTTTTTCTTGATCATAAGCATCAATCTTATTTTCAATACTAATTGTATATCCTTCAGAATTAAAAAGATAAATATCTATTCTACCGCCTTCTGTGTTATCCTCATTAATAGAACCAATAAATTTCTCACCGTCATTTACAAAGAACTTTTTATCGGATGTATAATTATAATTAACTACCTCAAAAAAAATATCTAAAAAATAACTGCCTTGTCCGTGTGAACCATTTGGATTTAATAGGGCTCGAATCAACGAACTATGTGTTTTATTCTCGTTTCTTTCAATACCTAAAATAGAAAATATATTAAATGGATCAGCTACCGATTTTTCATTACTCTTGTCTTTATCTAATAATAATTTCACTTCTTGCAATAAAGATTCTGCATCATTTAGCATTGAACTTTATTTTGGTTAAACAAACATTTGTTGGAGGAGTCCCTTTTTCCATTGGTAAGTATTCTCTAATTCGAATCGAATATTTTCAATCTTATTATCAATTGCTGAAAGAAAAACTGCTATTAATTTTTGTTCGTTTTTTGATGGAAGCTGAATTCTAATTTTATTAATTTCTGCTTTGCTTATCTCCAAAAACGTCGATCCACTAGAACGCGTAATAAATTCTTTCTTATTATTTAAAATCCAGTAATAAATAAATTCATTATCGTTATTAGCTGAGACTATAATATTTTGAAATCCTTGGTTTGTTGAACACTCTTCAAGTGCTATAGCAACATCTCCTATAGTAGCACGAGTTGATAATAATATTGTTCCTTTGGGAAGAACTTTTGCAGATGATTTTTTTAAGCCCTCCTTTGTTATCGTTCTTTTACTTTTTGATAAATATTTCTGCTTGATTTCTGTGGGTGTAAACCATAGTATTTCCCCGTTCCAGTATTTATCATTAAAAGTGTCTGGGGTTCCCCCTCCAACGATTTCTCCAACATCGGCAAACCTCCTATACTCCCACTCCGGGAAATCCCTCCCACTCTCATCTTTAAACCTGATTTCTCGGTTAAAGATTTTTTGCATCAGTCCTTTTTTGTATTGTTCCAACAAATGCTTTTTTTGCGTGAGTTGCTGAATCTTTTCATCTACCGCTGAGAGAAATGCTGCGATTTTTTGTTGTTCAGGGAGAGAGGGGAAAAAAGATTTCCAATTTTCTATCGTATTCTTTGTTATGTGAAGTAATGCAAAACCATTACTAGACATTGACTTCATTTTAGCTGTCTCGTTATCTAGCAATTGATAAAAAAACCCTTTATTTACTTCGCTTTCGTTAATATCGACTTTCCAAATGTGATAATGATATATCACTTTATCCCCGTTCCAAATTCTGGGTCCAAATGATGCAGACCATGCATAAATTAAATCGCCATGTTTTATGTATTTATTTGCTTCCAATTCCAAATTAGAATAATACCAATTTTCATTCGTAAATAAGTTTCCGACTCTTAGTACAGGATACGTCCCCTTGTTTAATAACTCTTCTTGTTTATATGCTCTCCCGTTATAAAAGGTCGAAACTTCCCCTAGCTTCAATTCATACCACAACTCTTCAAAACCTGAAAATCTGATTTTGGGTACCCTTTTTACATTTTGCATAGTATTACATAAATGATTTAAAACGGTGACGGTATATTCAATTCCTTACAAAATTCTGCTATAGTTGCATCTGTAGCTTTCATATCTTTTTCTAATTGCTGCAATGCTGTAGCAATAGTGTGCAGGTCTATTACTACTTCTTCTTCAAATGAATCTACATAACGGGGTATGTTTAGGTTGTAATCATTGGCTGCTATTTCGTCCAAACTGGCAGCTTTGGCATACTTCTCTTTATTGGTTCGGGCGGCATAGGTTTGCACAATGGTATCTACCTGTGCATCGGTCAGGTAGTTTTGGTTACCAGCTTTCTCAAATTCATTACTCGCATCTATAAAGAAAACATCCTTTGGATTTTCACGACAGGTTTTAAATATGAGTATACAAGTAGGTATACTGGTACCATAAAAAATATTCGCAGGCAAGCCTATCACAGCATCAAGGTAATTTTTTTCTTCTATCAGGTAACGGCGTATATGTCCTTCAGCAGCGCCTCTAAACAAAACTCCATGGGGTGCCACCATGGCCATAGTGCCATTATCATCTAAATGGGCTATCATGTGTTGTATAAAAGCATAGTCTGCTTTTGAAGCCGGTGCTAGTTTACCGTATTGGCTAAAACGATCATCGCTCATGTGTAATCCGGCAGCACTCCATTTGGCACTAAACGGCGGGTTACTGACAATGGCTTCAAATTTCATTCCCATATGTTGGGGTTTCTCCAGTGTGTCTTCCTGTTTAATGCTGAATTTTTTATAATGCACGCCATGCAGAATCATGTTCATGCGTGCCAGGTTATAGGTAGTACGGTTCAGTTCCTGACCATAAAAGGCACCTACATCCGTCAAATGTCTTGCCACTCGCAAAAGCAAGGAACCCGAACCACAGGTGGGGTCGTACACAGACTTTAATCTGGTTTTGCCTAAAGTAACGATACGGGCCAGTATGGCACTTACCTGTTGGGGTGTATAGAACTCACCCGCTTTTTTACCGGCACCGCTGGCAAATTGTCCAATAAGGTATTCATACGCATCGCCCAGCACATCCCCCTTAGCATCGTCTAACTGAAAATTGATCTTATTCAAATGAGCCAGCACTTTACTGATCAGTGCATTTTTCTCATTTTCGGTTCTGCCCAGTTTGGTGCTTGTAAGGTCTAGGTCTTCAAACAGATTGTCAAAGTCATCCTGACTTTCCGTACCCATGGTACTCTGTTCAATATTGCGGAGAATACGAGCCAGATCATCCAAAATAAAATTGCTGCTCTCTTCTTCCAATGTATTGTTCCCTTTTGCCGCAATAAAACTGAAGAGTTCGGAAGGTTTTAGAAAATAGCCTAGTTTCAATAGGCTTTCTTCTTTAACAGCTTGAAGTATTTGTTGTCCTTCTGGTTTATGCTCATCAATCTGTTCATAAGTAATACCATCCTGTGCGAGGATTTCGTTGGCATAGCGGTGCATGCGTTCGGAGAGGTATTTGTAGAAGATAAAACCCAAAATATAATCCCTGAATTCATCCGCATTCATTTTACCCCGCAGGGTATTGGCGATATTCCAGAGTTGTTGTTCGAGTTGTTTTTTTTGGTCTTCAGACATGGGATTACAAGCAATTAGTTGAATACCCCATACCAATAGTATACAAGGTATTAATAACTAGATAAAACAGTATTTTGAATCCTAATAAGGATTTGTAAATCTACGGAGTGCTTGGCACTCAATAATAATAGTAGGGGGAATATTAATGAATAACTACTTAATGTGTGATGTTAGCTTATTGATCTCTTCGTAAAATTTAGTGATTTTCTGTTTGTTTTTAAAATCAGCTAAACTAATAATTACACTTCCGTTATTTGTAGGCTGTTCAGAAGAAACCGAATAGTTTATACAAACATTTTGCTTACAATAAACAGGTTGCTCATTTACGACTGGCAGTGCCTTGGTTGTTGAAAACAATTCAAGCTGGCAAGGTAATACCTGCCTTTTTGTATCTTTTCTGTTTGACATAAGACGCAAATTTATAGTATTGTCAGTCAATTGGAAATCCTTTTACCGATTGTGACGCTAAAGCTTCAATTACCGGTATAGATTCCAAAGAACTTGTAGATTTTGGTCTAACTTTCTTGATATTATGCTTTAATAATTCACCTTTTTGTGTTTTTCGAGAATTAGGCGCCATTTTAAACAAATCAAAATACCTATTCGGAGAAACTCCATCATACATTAATATTACGACTTTATCAACAGCTATTTCGTTTTCAGTTATTGCATCATCATGGAGCTTGATAGTAAGGCTTTTTCGATATGGTTCAATATAATACACTTTTTTTATGCCTGCAAGTATTATGTGACGAGCGCAATTATGACATGGATAAGTTGTAATAAATAAGCTGCCATTTACAACTCGCTTACCCGCCGTTTGTGAGCCCGTAATGATTGCCATCATTTCAGCATGAATCGCCCTTGAAAACTCAACTAATGATTTTATTTTTGAGTTCCGTATTAAATGCAATGCTCTATCTCTATCCCCTTCTTGAATAATTCTACTATTAATCAATAGCCTTGTTAATTCTTGAGAAATTAGATCTTTTTCATTATCATTCCAACACCCTTTTGATCCGAGATTATAACAGCGGTTGTCAGTTCTACTGCCTGAACCTGCATTTGAAGAATTATATAACCCACCTCCAAATTTCGGAACATCGTTCCAACCAATAGACAACAACTCCCCATGTTCATCCGTTAGAGCTGCACCCACCTGTCTTGAAAGACAAGCAGAATTGTTAGCTGCACTAGCTGCGTGGTACATTGCAGTTTCTTCATGAGTAGGTGTTATAACCTCAGACCCAAATATTAAGTTTATAAATCTTTTTAATTTTTCTTCTACACCTGAATTTACAGGTCCATCTAGCCTCAGAAAAAAATCGGATAAAATAAATGTATCTCTTACTTTTTGACCATTAACAATATCCTCACCAGAATCTCTATTCATTAAGTTGCCAATCTCCTCATCTGTCATAGAAGAGTCGCGTAAGTTTTTTTCCCGCGCTTCAATAGAAGAAAAAACGCCAATAGAATAATGTATCTCTCTATATACTTCTCTAAACAATGCTAATTCATCTTCATTTTTTATTGAGTCAATAATGTAACACTTGCGTCTTGTTTGATAGGATGTTAATTCTTTTTCTGTCTTTTCTGTAATTCTATCAAAATTTATTTTTTGTATCGCAAGCGCCGCTAGAATAGTATTTTCATTTTCTTGGCGCAACTTGTTGCCTTCATCAATTAATGTTTTCTTATAGTCAAATTTAGAAAGGCCATCAAAATTTTTAGTTGAGTGTTTTTTTATGAAATCACTCAACTTAATAACCTCTATTTCATAATTAAACTCAACACTCAAAATTTTTTCAATCTTTTCTGCAACACCATGAATATCTGTGCCTATAAACCCACATAAAGAAATAACAAGTTCCTCCGTATGGGTTTTTCCTATTTTAGCCATCAAATCGGAAGCGTCTGCACCTTGACTTGGTACTGTTGTAGTTGCTTCATCTAAAATCTTTTTTGCAGGATCGCCCATATTTGGTCAATTTAGGTTTATATATAAAAAAACGTAATTTTTTTACTTTAATTATGTGGATCTTCTTTTCTAAACATATTTTACAATTTTGCGGATATAAAAAGATGATAATCTATAAAAAACACGCATTTTTTTGATTGAAAAGTAGATGAATAGTTTATGACAAGCCTTGTTTTCTCTCGATATGCTCTTTGGGCATCTGCCAGGTTTCATTTTCATTCAACCGGTAACCCGGTTTAAAAAAGAATATATAAAAACGTTTAGCACTTATAGGCATCGCTATACCACATAAGCACCAGATTTGACATATGAGTAGTAGAACCTCAATTAGTATTGTTGTAGAGAATGCAGACATTTCTTTTATGAGTAAATACAGGAAAGAAAAGAGGATGCAGTATATAGCAATAGATGCTACCAATAATGTTGATCGCAAATACCTTTTCGGCATCCTGATAAGAAAAGGTCTTGCTCGTTTAATTAAGTATTCTCTAAATTCTATTGATGCCACAATAAACAGATATTGAATCAACCAGCAGTAAAAAATACTTGCCAGATCCCAATCTTTCATGCCGTTGATCAAGGTTGTGCCAACGATGGGAATCAACCAATGAACACCAAAGTATAAAGTAATAACAGCTAATAACTGAACTGTTAAACGATTGACGAAATAAAAAGAAACCCGAGTGTTCATTACGCTATTTTACCTTTTTTTATGAACGAATACAAGCGTAGTTCTACGCAATTTTTCTTCGAAAAACCGCAAAAAAAGATCGTAAAAACGCAAATTTTGCTAACTCAATATTTTTCCGCCGCTTTGTTGTAGGCGAAGCAGATATTCTGTCTTAAATTGGTAGAAATCCAATCGTTTTATGGAGCAACCCATATTGTTCCCTGTTAACGATCAGTTACTTCAGATCATTGAAGAAGCCCCCAGGCTGACGGCGCAGGATGAGAAAAAAATCATTGCAGAAACAAAACAGCTCAACATTCGCTACATCAGAGAAGTTTGTAGCGCTGCTGCAAAACAATCTATCAGCTATGTTATCCAAGGTGTGCAGTATGTTATCTGCTGGTTACTCAATTCTATTCATGAAAAACAGCAAAAAAATCACACGCTGTTCCGTGAAAAAATCGCTACACAACTAACCTCTTTCCTCGCGTTTCTACAACAACAGAGCGGCAGCTGGTTTAATTTGGATGCACCCATGCCCCACAGTATTTGGCAACCCATTCATGAAAAAATTCAAGTAAAAATAGAACCGGGTAAAGCGTTTTTATTGAATGATATTGAACAAGATTTGGTAGCCGTATTTCAGAACATATACACAGACACCACAACCCATCCCACACCCAGTTTCAAACAGGCACATTATTGGCAAGCACTCATACAAGCTCTTTGCTTGGAACAAGAACATCCACAATATGACACTGCACGTTGTATACTTTTATTGATCCGCTATAATTGCAATCATCCCGCTTTTATCCGTTATGTATTTTCGCGCTATCTATTGGCGCTTGATACCTCTCGAAACCCTCACCAGCATTGGCAGGAAGCTTTGTTACACATCAACCGAATCATCCCTGAAAAAGAAACAGTTTTATTGGTAAAAGAACCAGATTGTAAATCAGCTTTGATGCAACTAATACAAACCGAAATGGACGCCAGCCATTTTTCAGATAAAGCAAAAAACATCATGCAGGTTTCTTGTCCGTTTCAATACGCGCTATCCGTTACGCAACTGGCCGTATGGCTTCGCATGCAAACAGATTCGGGCATGATTGAACACCATAACACCACTGATTTGATTCGGTATTTTGCAGAAAACGCTTCTACCAACAGAAATCAAAGCATTGCCTTCAAAAGTCTCTACAACAAATACCACCAACCTGAACGATCAGCAGTACAAATAATGCTGGAGTACAATGTTAGGATGCAAAAAATATTGAAAGACCTCCTCCAATAATCCTTGTAAAAAAGCACGGGGATTTATCCAACAGAAGAATGTCCAATATCAAAGCTGGACATTGGCATTGAACATTCTACCGTTCCTCTTTGGAAATTCCTCTTCTCCTCCTGTACTTCACTCGTACCATGCTCGATATTCATTCGGTAGTTCTTCGGTGTTTCTTCGAGAATTACCGAAGAACTACCGAAGCCGCTTCGAGGTTTATCGAAGAAATCTCGAAGCGATCTCGAAGAAAGTGCCTGTTTGCTACGGTCGATCTACCTATCTAATAGGGGTTTACCGAAGGATTCTCGAAGACTGCCACCTTTTTGAACCTCCTTTACATCTGAGCAATAGTTTTTTAAATTATATATGATCTCTTTATCAACTCGTTGAAGGGGGTGGTACCACCCCTGCCACCCCCTAGCCCTTTGTTGGCGAAATAAGTTTGCATTGTTAACAACACCGGTGTTCCTGTCTGCAGCAGGAGTAACAAACAACAACATTGTAAACACTTAAAAACAAATTTTATGTCTATCGTTTCACAAGGAATCTTGGGTGGGTTTTCAGGAAAAACCGGCCCGGTGATTGGAAGTTCATGGAAGGGTAAGCCGGTGATGCGTGCTAAACCCATCTACAAAAAAAACAGAACCTTTTCCAAACAGCAGGTTGAACAACAAGAAAAGTTTAAAATGATGATGACTTTTCTGCACAGTATCGACTACCTGCTGAACCTTACGTACAAAACCAATAACAATACCCGCAGTGGTTTTCAGGAAGCTTTTTCGGTGAACCTGAAAGATGCGGTTGCCGGAGTTGAGTCTCCTTTTGATATTGATTATGCCAAGGTTAGGCTTTCGAAAGGTTCTATACCAACCATTGCTCAATGCACATTGTCGGCGGAAGCCAGCAATATGATTGCGTTCAGTTGGAATGGTGCTGTTCCGGAAAATAACGGCAACAAATCCAGTACCGCTGACAGGGCTATTGCGGTGTTGTATTGTCCGGAAGACAAAAGCTTTCTGGTGAGTCACTTTAGCACTAGACGTAGCGATCAGGAATTGCTGTTAGATGCTGCTGCATTTACCGGTAAAGAAGTGCATGGTTGGTTCTTCTTTTTGTCTGATGATGAGTCGAGGGCTTCAGATACAAAATATTTAGGAGCCGTACTGGTAAGAGAATAAAGATGGAACTAACGCTGGTGCGCACTTATGGTGCTACAGGAGTGAATGGTGTACTATACCTGAATGATCAACAGATTTGTTATACCATAGAGCTTCCTTGGAAAAACAATCAGCCACAAATATCCTGCATACCGGAAGGAAGTTATAAGATCAGTAAACGATACAGTCCGCGGTTTGAATGGCATTTGCATGTGCAAGATGTGCCGGAGCGAAGTATGATTCTCATACACCCCGCCAACTACGCCATGAAAGAACTCCGAGGTTGTATTGCACCGGTTACACAACTTACCGGATTGGGAATAGGAATCGGCTCCAGATCAGCGATGCAGCAATTGTTTTCGTTGGCAGATGAAACCATCCGTGCAGGAGAACTTGTGATCTTAAAAATCATTATTCAACCACCACAGTAAAACAAAAACATGAAAGAGGTCATCAATCGTGCATCCACACAACCACCTCTTTTCTTCCGCAGACTACGCAACATCGGTGTTGCATTGGCGGGTATCTCAGCCGCCATTCTCACAGCACCGGTAACACTTCCCGCAGCACTCGTAACTTTTGCCGGTTATGCAGCTGTAGCAGGTGGGGTGATTGGAGCGGTTAGTCAGTTGGTGAAGAAAGAAGAAGTGGAGTAAAAAGGAGAGGCTGCCGAGTTTGGCAGCCTCTTTTTTCGTTAGCGTTCATTACAATAAATTTTTGGAAATTATCCTCTAGTTGTAGAAACTGCAAACAAGCACGACCATCCAAATATTTCCAAATTTTAATAAAATTTGGAAATATTTGGATATTTATGCTAAAAAAATGAGTAATTTATTCATAAATTTATCCTAACTTATAAAAAATTTGGAAATAATGAGAGGATTAGAAAAAACTCCTTTTATGCCTTTAAGTAGTTTCGAGCCTTCGAGGATTATTCAACTTGCAAATAATCCAGACTTTAATAAGCTAGTAAACAAGGTGAATGAAGATTACTACTATTGGAACAAGGTCAAATATCTTACAATGCCCGAAGGTGTAAACCCGATAGAAGTTTGGTCTTTTGCAAAATTTAGAAGACTTCAAAGTCCTTACAAAGTAACATTTGGCAATTATCAATTTAGCTGGACTTTGCCAGCAAGAATACAGGAAATGCTTCACTTTTTTGACTTAAATATTGGCGGCTCTCTAGAAACCAGAAGTCTGATAGCTACGGATGATAAGAATAGATACTTAATAAGCTCTATCATGGAAGAGGCTATTGCTTCTAGCCAGATTGAAGGTGCTGTTACGACCAGAAAACATGCTAAGGAGATTCTTCGGAAAAAATTAAGTCCGAAAAACAGATCTGAAAGAATGATTGTAAATAACTATTACACTATTCAAAGAATTCTCGAATTAAAAGATCAAGAGCTTAATGCAGAAAAATTATTGGAAGTTCATCAACTCATAACAGCCGGAACACTTGATAACCATGAAGACGAAGGCGCTTTCAGATCCACCAATGACATAAATGTTATTGACGTCATTGACAATGAAGTTGTATATCATCCTCCAATCGTTGAAGAACTACCGGGATTAATGTCGGATCTGTTTCGCTTCTTTAACGATGATCACTCCCCTGTTTTTATCCACCCAATTATTAAGGGATGCATCATACATTTTATGGTGGGCTTTATTCATCCTTTTGCTGATGGCAATGGTAGAACTGCGCGCGCGCTTTTTTATTGGTATCTATTAAAAAAGGGCTATTGGCTTACTGAGTATCTTTCGATTTCAAGACTCATTCTTAGATCAAAAAACCAATATGCAAAAGCTTATATTTTTACAGAAACCGATGACAATGATCTTACATATTTTATCTCGTACAAGGTAAGAACCATGAAACTCGCTTATGATAGTTTGAGAGAATATCTGCAAAGGAAAATTGATGAGAAACGGCAAGTTTCGGAGTTTTTAAAAATCAAAAATGTAAATGAACGGCAAGCGTTAATCCTTAAATGGATGTATGAGGAACCCTCATTATTACTTACGGCAAAAGAGGTTGAAAGTCGCTTGGGCGTTTCAAATCAAACAGCAAGAACTGATCTACAGGGATTAGTTACAGGTGGCTTTATGGAGAAAATAAAAATGAATAAAAAAACAACAGCTTTCGGAAAAGGAGCCTCTTTTGACTCTCAACTGAAATTGCAATTCCCGGGAAAAACCATTTCGTTTCGAAGGAGATCAGAAAACATAAATCAAGAAAGTCTTTTCTAAGAAAGCCCAGATATACAAACCAGTATTAATAAAATATAGAACATCAACAATTACATCTAGGAGTGTTTACGAAATAGAAAAGATTCTCTACATAACATTAAAGCTAATAGTGGAAACACACTCAGATTATAGATGATACTTGGAGAAAAATAAGACCTTCATGTCTAAACAGCAATATTCATGGCTTTGAATCAAAAGCGCGCTCAATGGTATTTACAGAGATTTTCTTCTTCACTTATTGAAAGCTCTGGCAAGTTTAAAGTTCGATTAAACGATGGAGCGCATTTTTATCCAGAATTTGCATACCTGTGTCCTCTTTGTTTAAAATCAATGTTTGTATACCTGCCAAAAGAAGCTTTGCTTTCTTGGACAAATGATTTCACCCTTGACCATTTACCACCAGAGAGTGTTGGGGGTAGAGATACTGTTTTAGTATGTAAAGATTGTAATTCGAAGGCTGGCTCAAATTATGATTATTCAATAAAAGAGTTTCTAAAACATGATGCCGTTATAAAAAGGAAGAAAAACTCAAAAGTAAATATAAAAGCATCCTTTAAGGGTATACCTGGCTCTTACAATTCAGGGCTATCTCTTACAGAAAAAAACGAGTTGACATTTAATGTAAACACAGAAAAACATCCATATATTAAAGGGTGGTTAGAAGAAATTAAAAGCAATACGAATTGGGAGTTGAAAGCAACGGTTACTATTCCTGAAATCAAACTTGTTTATAAAGCCCTGCTTAAGAGTGCATACCTGTTCTGTTTTTCAGTCTGGGGTTATAGTTTTATTTATTCATCGACTGGTTCTAAAATAAGAGGTGTTCTAAATAATTCTGAAAATCATATTCTCGAAAACCTTGGTGTTTTTCTATCAAATAGTTTTGAATTAAGCGCTAACAGATTAATATTAATTCAAAACAATTCATCTTATGATGGTTTCGTAGTAAACATGACCCTTCTCGAAAAAGAAAGCAATCATAAAGTGATGGCAACCATATTGATTCCTGGCAATGATTCTGATTCGTGGGAAAATCTTTCTCAATTCAATCCTTATTTAAAGGATAAAGTATCACTAACATTTTCGGGTATCGAGATGATTATAGATTATAAACATCCAATTAATCAAAATTCATATCAAAAAGATTGGGAGGACATTAAAAAAGGAAACATTAAGAAAAGATAGCGTTGTGCGCACTGTTCTGTGCACCAAAAAGAAAAACCCACGACCAGCGTGGGTTTTCTGTTGTTTGGGTGGTGTGGGCCGGGATCGAACCGGCGACACAAGGATTTTCAGTCCTTTGCTCTACCGACTGAGCTACCGCACCTTCGGTGAAGATTCAAGAACCAAGTAACAAGACACAAGGTTTAACTTGTAGCTTGAAGCCTGTTACTTGAAGCTTATTATCCCCTTTCGGGGCAGCAAAAATAGGGGGTTTTCACATATAATCCACAATGAATAGCGGTTTTTTTAGTGAAAATGAACCATTATTAGGGTCGGCCTAGCTTACCGTGCTATATACCGCATCCCATAATCGCTTGCGATACTGTAAGCTCATGAGTGCCGCTTCTGTAGCCTGCTCCCATTTCAAATCATCTTCACCACACAATTCACTCACCATTTCCATCGCCAAATGACTATGATGGTCTCCATCTACTTCTATATGTCTTTCGAGATAATATTTGAACACCGCCAGCTGTGTTGGATACTGCACAGACAAATCTTTCACCAAACCCATAAACATATCCGGTATCAAATCTTCGCGACCAAATGTAAACACCGCAGCTTGCACATGCACCGGCGCTTTCTCGATCACTTCAAATGTATATCCCACAAAATCGCAAATGGCCCTGGGCAATTGTAATTGCTGTAATGCCTGTTGCACCGGCACGCCATTGTGTAAATAAGTCAACAGTTGTGTGATAGCCGTTGTATCAGCACCCATCTGTTCCATAGCTTTTAGGTACAACTCAAAGTGACTCGTCCTATTACCCGCTTCATCAACATCACTCTCTTCGCCCAATACAATTTCATTGATGAGATAACGCGTATTGGCAGATCCTACCGGCACCCATGGCGCAGCAATACAAGTCAATTGTTGCTGCAAGGATTTCAACAAACTCATAAAATCCCATACCGCAAACACATGGTACTCCGTAAACCGACGAAGCTGTTCAAGGTCTTGCAGACTATGGTACAGTAAATGATCAACAAGACTAGGTCTAACTTCTTCCAGCCGCTCTTTCAGCTGAACTATCTTTTCATTTTGCATGCTGTATATACGTGTGGAGAGGGGAAATGGTTGAATGAGCTGTGAGCTATGAGCCACGAGCTATGAGCTTTTTACATGTATAAAATGAGCCATTGCTGCTCAAATAAAAAATAAAAAGCTCATAGCTCGTGGCTCGCAGCTCGTAGCTTTAAAACTCACAATTCTTCGGCGTCCGCGCAAAGGCAATGACATCGCGAATATTCGTCATGCCGGTAACAAATTGTACCATGCGTTCGAAGCCGAGACCGAAACCTGCGTGGGGTACGGTTCCGAAGCGACGGGTATCTAAATACCAACTCATTTCTTCGAGTGGTATATGCATGGCTTGCATACGCGCTTCCAGTTTTTCCAAACGCTCTTCTCTTTGTGAGCCACCTACAATTTCTCCAATACCCGGTGCCAAAATATCCATCGCCGCTACTGTTTCTTTTCCGGGTTCACATCCGTCATTCATGCGCATATAAAACGCTTTGATGGCGGCAGGATATCCTGTTACAATCACAGGTTTCTTGAAATGTTTTTCTACCAAATACCTTTCATGTTCACTCTGCATATCAATACCCCACTTCACATCAAACTTGAATTTCTTTTTCTTGTACGCAGGTGAATCCAATAATATCTGAATGGCTTCTGTGTAAGTAATTCTTTCAAAACTATTATCCGTTACAAATTTCAACTTCTCCAACAATCCAAATTCCTGACGTTCATTTTGTGGCTTTTGTTTTTCTTCTTCTGCCAATCGTTGATCCAAAAACGCCAGATCATCCGCATTGTGTTGCATCACATAACGAATCAAATATTGAATGAACTCTTCTGCGAGATTCATATTGTCTTCAATATCATAAAACGCCATCTCCGGTTCTATCATCCAGAATTCTGCCAAGTGTCTGGTCGTATTTGAATTCTCTGCACGGAAGGTGGGGCCAAAAGTATAAATCTCACTAAACGCCATCGCACCTAATTCGCCTTCTAATTGTCCACTTACAGTGAGGTTGGTACTCTTTCCAAAAAAGTCTTCTGCAAAATCAATACTCCCATCTTCTTTGCGAGGCGGGTTATCAAAAGGAAGTGTAGTTACACGAAACATTTCTCCTGCGCCTTCAGCATCACTCGCAGTAATAATAGGTGTATGCAAATACACAAATCCTTTTTCATTGAAAAACTTGTGTACCGCAAACGCCAACGAATGTCTGATACGAAACACAGCACCAAATGTATTGGTACGAAAACGCAGGTGTGCGATCTCTCTCAAAAATTCAAGACTATGTTTCTTTGGCTGCAAAGGATATTTTTCCGCATCACTATCCCCCAATATTTCTACTTGCGTTGCTTTTAATTCGATCGACTGTCCCTTTCCCAATGAAGGCACCACCGTACCCGTTACTTTCAAAGAAGCACCGGTAGTGATTCTTTTCAATGTAGCATCATCTAACAAACCCAATTCTGTTACTACCTGTAAATTATTATTGGTACTGCCATCATTCAATGCAATAAACTGGTTGTTACGAAACGTTCGCACCCAACCCATCACAACGGTTTCTTGTCCGGCCACCCCGCTACTCAGCAGGTCTTTGATCTTGGTTCTTTTGTTAAACATTGCTTGCTGTTTTGAAACGCCTGTGGTTCAGGCTTTGAGCGGCAAAGATAAGAAGGAAAAGAAGATAAGGGTGATCGGGTGATCGGGTAATCAGGTGATCGGGATATCGGGTGATGGGTGGTGTATGGACTTTTTATGAATCTGATTAATGATGCAGAAAAAGAATCCCAACAAAAAGCACCCAGTACCCGATTACCTGATCACCCGATCACCCGATTACCATTTTTCCATTATATTTATCACCAATCTCCAAATCCTATAACACACAATGAAACCATCCTTGTTCCGGTCATTGATTGAACTCACGACAGATGCTGTGTTCATTGTGCGGGTGTTACCGGGGGGAGAGCAGTTTGTGATGGAGTATGTGAATGATGCGTATCTCCATAAATTCAATGTTACCCGTGAATCGGTGGTGGGAAGGGAGTTCCGGGATATGCTTCACACCCAGATTGTAGATACGATTCGCAAACGCTTTATCGAATGTGTTCGTTTGCGCTCCAACCTCAGTTTTGAAGAAAGTTTTGAAAACGGCACTACCAGCCTGAGTGAACTCTTTCCTATCATGGATGCCGATAGTGTTATTGAATATGTGGTAGGCATTTCTAAAGATATCACCGAGTTGAAAATGAAGCGTGACCAGATCACCGCTTCCGAGCAAACTTTACAATCCATCATCAATAGCTCCGATAATTTGCTCATTTATATGAGTAATGATTTTACCATTCGGTATGCTAATCGTAGGGCACAGGAGCATGCGAGAAAATTGTTTGGAAAAAGCTTTTCCATAGGTGATAAGCTCACGGATTATTATCCCAAAGCCGAACGTGAGCTTGCTTTGAAACATGCTTTACAACTGAAAGAGCAAAAACAAACCATTTCCCATGAACACCAACTTGTCTATCCGGATGGGGAGACGCGTTGGTTTTTGAGACGTTATTATGGTGTGTTTGACGAGAAGGGCGAATTAACGGGTATTGTTATTGCTTCTATCAATATCACCAATCGGAAAGAACAGGAATTACAAATACAGAAACAAGCCGATTCTCTCCGTGAGATCGCTAAAATTCAATCACACGAAATCAGAAGACCTGTTGCCAATATTATAGGATTGGTAGATCTCATTGATTTGAACGGGAAAACCCTGGAAGAAAATGAGCAAATTTTACAATATCTCAGGCAGAGTGCTCAGGAATTAGATGGTTTGATCAGCAGGATCGTTGATAAAACACAATATGACACCGATTTTTAACGATTTTCGGTAAGATTTTTTGTTTTGTTTTTAAGAAAATCGCTTAACATTGCATCGGAAACCAAGCTGATATCGTCCTCTTTTAGCTCTCGACACATCAGTTTATCTTCTTTCCAATCAGTTTTAATACCCATAGATTTTCCGATCTGAGTTTACTTTTCCTTAGACTGGATATTTGAATGATGACAATTTGATTTTTCCCCACAATAGACTTTATGTACGATATTCTGCAATTAAATGACATGTTATTGCCCGAGTTACTCGACATCGCCGAGCAACTGAAAATTACGGGTGCCAAGAAATTAGACAAGCAAGGACTGATCTATAAGATCCTTGATAGCCAGGCAGTTCAGGCAAGCGAAACCAAAGATGGTGCGGCTAAAAAAGGTGCCCGCGCCCGTAAACCCGTTACGGTAAAAACCGCCAACGGTACCGAAGAAGCGGAAGTGATGCAAGAAGCACCCGAAAAACCTGCCGCAGCTGCAAAACGTGGTCCGGTGAAAAAAGCACGTACCGATAAGCAACCCACCGAGAACCAGGAAACAGCTCCTGAACAAACGGAAGAAAGCACCAACACCACTAGTACGGAAACAACTCCAGAAACCGGTTTACCGCAAGAAGCACCACCTCCTCCTCAACACCGTCACCAGCGCAAAGAACCTACATTCAATATTGAGTTTGAAGGTGTAATCAGCGGTGAAGGTGTATTGGAAATGATGCCAGATGGTTATGGTTTCCTTCGCTCTTCTGATTATAACTATTTATCTTCTCCCGATGATGTATATGTATCTCCTTCTCAGATCAAACTCTTTGGTCTGAAAACAGGTGATACCGTTTCGGGATCTGTTCGTCCACCAAAAGAAGGAGAAAAATATTTCGCCTTATTGAAAGTGGATCATATCAATGGTAAACGTCCGGATGAAGTGCGCGATCGCGTTCCGTTCGACTACCTCACCCCATTGTTCCCTTATGAAAAATTAAACCTTTTTACCACTTCTAATAATTACAGCACACGTATCATGGATCTGTTTACCCCCATCGGTAAAGGTCAGCGTGGATTGATCGTTGCCCAACCAAAAGTGGGTAAGACCATGTTGCTGAAAGAAGTGGCCAACGCTATTGCTGCCAACCATCCGGAATGTTACCTGATGGTGGTATTGATCGATGAGCGTCCGGAAGAGGTAACCGATATGGAGCGCAGCGTAAAAGCAGAAGTGATTGCTTCTACTTTTGATGAGCCTGCTGAAAAACACGTGAAAGTATCTACCATCGCTTTACAAAAAGCAAAACGTTTGGTAGAGTGCGGACATGATGTGGTGATCTTATTAGACTCTATTACACGTTTGGCGCGCGCACACAATACCGTTGCTCCTGCCAGTGGTAAAGTATTGAGCGGTGGTGTGGAAGCCAATGCCATGCAAAAACCCAAACAGTTCTTTGGTGCTGCACGTAAAATTGAACACGGTGGTTCACTGACCATCCTTGCAACCGCATTGATTGAAACCGGTAGTAAAATGGATGAAGTGATCTTTGAAGAATTCAAGGGTACTGGTAACATGGAATTATTGTTGGATCGTCGTTTAGCGAACAAGCGCATTTTCCCTGCTATTGACCTGGTAGGTTCTTCTACACGTAGAGATGATCTCTTACTCGATAAAGAAGTATTACAACGCATGAATATTCTTCGTTTGTATATCAACGATATGAACACCGAAGAGTCGATGAACGAATTGCTGAAACGCATGAGAGGAACGAAGGACAATGAAGAGTTTCTGGCGTCGATGAATCGATGAGAAGGTGAAAGGTGAAAGGTGAAAGGTGAAAAGTGAAAAGAATGAAAGTGTTGAGTGTTACTCAACACTTTTTTTTAACCCTCATCTGTGTTGTTCTGTGATTTCAGTGGCAACATTTCTATTAAACTATTGCCACTGAAACCACAGAAGTTCACTGAATAGAAAAGCGGAATGTAGTAGTACACTCCGCTTTTTTATTCCCCTCCGTGTCACTCTGAGCCGTACTCTGTGAAACTCCGTGGTAAAAAACCACAGAGGTAAAAGAGTTAGGCGCAGAGTTACGCAGAGGTATAAAATAAAAAGAGGAATGTATTACTACAATCCTCTTTTTTATAAAACACTTTTCACCTTTCTCCAACGGAGTCCTGTGGACACTCTTCTCCTCCTCACTTCCTCAACAACCGCTCATTAAACAACTTCAAAATTCGCTTATACTCATCTGTCCAGCTGCTGGGTTCTACGAAGCCGTGGTCTTCCATGGGGTATACTGCCAGCTCCCAATTGTCTTTGCCCAGTTCAATTAGCTTTTGTGATAAACGAACCACATCCTGGAAATGAACATTCACATCCACCATACCATGACAAATCAATAAATGGTTTTTGAGTCCATTGGCAAAATTGATGGGTGATGACTTTGCATAAGCAATACTATCATTCACAGGTTCATTCAAGATATTAGAGGTATAACCATGATTGTAATGCGCCCAATCTGTTACCGGTCTTAATGCGGCGCCGGCTTTAAACACATCAGGAGTGGTGAAGAGTCCCATCAGTGTAATAAAACCACCATAGCTTCCGCCATAGATGCCGATCTTTCCTGCATCAACACCATAATTTTTGGTTAGGAATTTGGCAGCATCTACATGATCATCCAGATCCTTGCCACCCATGTGTCGATAGATACCCGTTCTCCAATCTCTTCCATAACCACTACTTGCGCGATAATCAATATCAATCACAGTATATCCCTGATCCGCCAATAAATTATGGAACATGTATTCGCGGAAATAAGAACTCCACCAATAATGTACGTTCTGTAAGTATCCTGCTCCATGTACAAAGATCACTGCCGCTTTATTGTTCTTGGCTTTGGTGGGCTCGTACAATCGTGCATAGATCTGTTGTCCATCACGCGCCGGAATGGTGATCATTTTTGGATCTCTCCAGGGATAGGCTTTGAACTCATCTGTCACGGCCTTGTTGGTAATTTGTGCTGCTGTTTTTCCTGCCGCATTTTCCTGTACAAACAACTCCCAAGGTTTATTGCTATAAGAATAACGATAAGCAATCCATTTTTCATCCGGCGACATGCTTACTTCATAACCACCGGTCATATTCGTGATCTTTTCTTTTCCGCTTCCGTCTTTATTGATACGATACCAATTGAGTTTTCCCGGATGCTCTTCATTGGTCAGTAAATAAAAATGTTGTTTGTTGTTACTCAGTGATACAGATTGTACTTCATACTTGCCCTCCGTCAGCGCTGTCTTTCTTCCGGATGCCATATCATACACATACAAATGAGAATAGCCGGTTGCTTCGCTTTGAAAATAGAATTGGGCGTTGTTGATCCAACCCAATGTTGCACCAAAAGCACTAATACCCGGACCGCCGATCCATGCTTCATCACGCTGACGATCGATCAGTTTCAGTTTGGCGTTTTCTGCATCCAATTGCATGATCCATCGATCTTTATTGTCTTGAGAACGGATGTCTACAATCGCCGCCGTTCCTGATGCATTCCAATATGGACCATTGATGATGACACCGCGAATCGGTGCTCGACGATTGCCAAATTGTTTGGGATAATCTTTTACATAATCCGGCTGATCCATGATACCCGGAATCGCAGCTGAATCAACCACCAGCATCATGAGTTTGTCTTTTGTTTTATCAAACACATAAAACTCATAACGTCCGAGTGGTGCGCCCACTTTTGTTCGGGCAGGAATATCGGTTGTGAATCCGCTTTCCGTTACATAATCCGGAACGATGGTGCTTTTGCTATTCGTAGGTGCTTGATACAAGCGATAGGTAACAAACCGTCCATCCGGACTGATCTGTAAGTTTTGTAATTGCTTCTCGCCGATACCGATCAATTTTAAAGTATCGGTATCACGATTAGCGCGTAAGAATTCTGTGCGGGCATCTCTTTTTTCTTTTCTTTCTTTCAGCACTGTAAACAGATCGAGTTGCTGATCACGCAACCATTGTTCTTGTGATTGTACCAATGCAGCAATAGCGGGTGCTACATTTCTTGCTCCACCCAATTGCGCGGCACCACGACCACTAAGAGGCATAGCCGTAACAGCTGTTTCGGTTCCACGACTGATATTGGTCAATTGTAGTGTGCTTCCATTTTGTGTATGCCAAGCAAATAAATTCTGATTGCGATTGTATACCACCCACTCATCATTCAAAATAAAACGTGGTGCAAATTCCTGTTCTTGCGTTTGTGTGATGCGTGTGGTTTTTCCGGATGTGATATCTACCATGTATAAATCTCCGCGCAAAGCATATAACATTTTAGTACGGGCTTCGTTGAACACAGCGTTGTTCTGTGCTTGTGCCAATTGTACTTCTTGCAATGACGCAGGTACCGGTGCTCCGTTGGCACCAATAGTGTAGACATAAGTGGAGTCGGATATTTTTTTATCGGGGTTCCAGCTGAAATAAATTTTCTTGCTGTCTGCGCTCCAGAAAACATTAGAGGGCGAAGTGCCGATCCATTTCGGATCACGCATGATTTTTTCAACGGTCAACTGGGCAAATGAGGACAAGCATACCAACATGAGCCCGGTAAAAAGCAGTGTATGTTTCATTCGGAAATTTTAATCCAATAAATCTATTGTATCAATGGGGGATGGAGAAATGAATTTTATGGGTGGATGGAACAGAGAATTGCCACTGAAGACACTGAAATACACTGAAAATTTTTTCTGTGTTTTTCTGTGCGCTCTGTGGCAATAAAATCCTACTTATAATAATTATTCCTTTCAATCTCCTCCTTCACTTTTTCCGAAACGAGATAGCGAATTGATTTTCCTTCTTTGATATTGTTGCGAATCAATGTTGCAGAAATATCAAGCATCGGTGCATCCAACACGGTGAGCCGTGCATTCCAATGATCAATGATTTCAAATCCCGGTCTGCGATACACAATAATGGGATATTCTTTGATGAGTAATTCAGCATTCTTCCATTTGGGCAGGTTTTGAAAACCATCACTACCCATGATGATACTGAAGGTGTGTTGCGGATATTTCTCTTTGAGATAAGTGAGTGTATCGATGGTATACGACGGACGAGGCAACTTGAATTCTACATCAGAAGCTTTGATGCGTGTTTCATCATCGATCGCCAGGTTCACCAAATGAAGTCGGTCGTATTCATTCAATAAAGATGCGGACTGTTTAAATGGATTTTGCGGAGAAACCACCAACCATACTTGTTGTACATCCGTATAGTTCACAACATGAGATGCGATGATCAAATGTCCGGTATGAACCGGGTTAAAAGAGCCAAAATAGAGTCCGATATTCATCTAATATATTGACTATCAATTGATTATACTAAATCGCGTCTTCTACAAAAATGCTTCTGGCCTCACTTAGGCGAAGGCTCAGGTGATAACCGGCCACAGAAATAGAGATCGGATCACCCAGCGGAGCCACTTGTTCAACCTGAACTACTTCGCCGGGAATACAACCCATTTCCATGAGCTTGATAAAGATCTCGTCTTTTTCAAAAGAATTGATCACTGCTTTTTGTCCTGCTTCTAAATCTGAGAGTCTTTTCATCGCCTGGTTATAAATATTATATAAAGGTAGCATGGCTGAATGGGCTTTTGTTACGAATTTTGGAGTAATAGATATACGGTTATGAAGAGAGTAACGTTTCGGTATGCAGACAGGAAATTGGCTTTGTCGGGGAAAACAACCATTCAAAGTTTTGTAGAGACGATTTTCAAGAGGGAGAAAAAAAAGCTGGCGCATATCAACTATGTCTTTTGCTCAGACGCCTATCTGCTAAACATCAATCGAGACTTCCTCGCGCACGATTATTATACCGATATCATCACATTTGGTCTATCTGAGCCTGACCAACCGGTGGAAGCTGAGATTTATATCAGCATAGATCGAGTAAAAGACAATGCCAATCAATTAGGCATTTCTTTCAAGGAGGAAATGCTAAGGGTGATTTTCCATGGCGCCTTGCATTTGTGTGGTTATAAAGACAAGAAGAAAAGTGAAGTCGCACTGATGCGGCAGAAAGAAAACCATTACCTATCTACTTATCTCTCCAAACACTAGACCCACCTCTGTGTAACTCTGTGCCGTACTCTGTGAAACTCCGTGGTTTAACCACAGAGGTAAAAGAGTACGACACAGAGTTACACGGAGGGCGCGCAAGGGGAAAATTAGAGTTGAAATTGGCTTTGCAGATCATAATCAAGCTCTTATTAAATAGAAGGTGTTCCACAAAACACAGTTTCATCCTGAAACATGACCCGAAGATTTGTTCCACGTATCCCAGTTTCAGGTTGAAACATTGCCTAACTTTGGGGTATGGCTAGAAAAAGGTGGACTCCGCAGACAGAAATAACCGATTCCTTGCTTCGCCTAAGGGAGAAAAGGAAGTGGCAATTGGCGTATCGTCGCTATGTGGTGGAGCAAAAGCCTAGTGAAACCTATGGTATTTACTTTGGTTTAGACATTGTAATGCTCCGCGAATGGTTTGGTCTACAGTTTACAGACGGGATATCCTGGGAGAACTATGGGAAGGCCTGGCAATTTGAACATATCATTCCGGCGTCTTTCTTTGATTTCGACAAAGAACAAGACCTGAAATCTTGTTGGAGCTTCATCAACATGCGGGTTCAGCCATTGGATGAGCAAGGTCAGCCCGTTCATTCCTTCAATCTTATCGCCGCCAGAACTTACTTTCAACAACTATTTGACCGCACGGGAATCAAAGATTGCGAGTTATTGTTACTCAAACTGAAAGAAATTGAATCAGAAGACTGGGGGCTACAGGATAAAACAATTGCTTACCTAGCCAATAATAAAGAAACCATTGAGCAGCTGAAGACGCTTTCTTCTGAAGAACTAGACAAGGTCAATAGGGGGTCTGCTCTAAAAGATGTATTACTCGAAAGGGAAATACTCAAAAAGTTCAGCTAATGCCTCTGGCCTGAACTATCTTTGCAAACTATGTTTCCGCAATATGATGTCATTGTAGTTGGGGCCGGACATGCCGGTTGTGAAGCTGCCGCTGCTGCTGCCAATCTGGGTAGCAAGGTTTTATTGGTAACCATGAACATGCAAAACATTGCCCAGATGAGCTGTAACCCGGCCATGGGTGGTATTGCCAAAGGACAGATCGTTCGCGAGATCGATGCCATGGGTGGATACAGTGGTATTGTATCTGACCTCAGCACCATTCAGTTCCGCATGCTGAACCGCAGTAAGGGTCCGGCCATGTGGAGTCCGCGTACTCAAAACGACCGCATGCTCTTTGCTGCCAAGTGGAGAGAGATGCTGGAGAACACCCCGAATGTAGATTTCTATCAGGATATGGTTCGTTCTATTATCATCAAAGATGGTAGGGCTTGTGGCGTAGTAACCGGATTAGGACATGAGATCCAATCCAAAACGGTGGTGGTGACGAGTGGTACTTTTTTAAATGGTATCATTCATATTGGCGAGAAACAATTTGGGGGTGGGCGTGTAGCCGAAAAAGCCGCTACCGGTATTACCGAACAATTGGTGGAACTGGGTTTTGAAAGCGATCGTTTGAAAACAGGAACACCTCCTCGGGTGGATGGGCGTAGCCTTGACTACAGCAAAATGGAAGAGCAGAAAGGCGATGATGAAATCGTTGGCTTTTCTTATACCGATGTTCCCCGAATCAAAGCGGCCGAACAACGCAGCTGTTATATTACCTATACCAACGAACAAGTACACGATATTTTAAAAACCGGCTTCGACAGAAGTCCGATGTTCCAGGGAAGAATTGAAGGAACAGGACCGAGGTATTGTCCGAGTATCGAAGACAAGATCAATCGCTTCGCTGATCGTGAAAGACATCAGCTCTTTGTAGAACCCGAAGGATGGAATACGGTTGAAATCTATGTAAACGGATTCTCTACTTCATTACCCGAAGACGTGCAATACGAAGCAATTCGTACTGTTCCGGGTTTTGAGAACTGCAGAATTTTCAGACCGGGTTATGCCATCGAGTACGACTATTTTCCACCTACTCAATTACAATATTCGCTGGAGACCAAACTGATACCAAATCTGTTCTTCGCCGGACAGATCAATGGAACCACAGGATATGAAGAAGCGGCTTGTCAGGGTTTGATGGCAGGTATCAATGCACACCAGAAAGCAAGAGCATTAGAACCCGTGATCTTACAAAGAAGCGAAGCTTATATTGGTGTGTTGATTGATGACCTGATCAGTAAAGGAACCGATGAACCTTATCGCATGTTCACGAGCAGAGCAGAGTTCAGAACACTTCTACGTCAGGATAATGCCGATCTCCGTTTAACTGAATTGAGTTATAGATTAGGACTTGCTTCGCAAGAAAGAATGGATAAAGTAGTCAGCAAAAGAGACGGCGTGGCATCTATCAAAAAAATCTTACAAGAATTCAATATTGAACCCGACCATATTAACCCTTTCTTTGAAAGTATTGACTCCGCAGCGATTTCAGAAAAACAAAAAGCTTCTAAAATTATTTTAAGACCCAACGTAGATCTGCCGTCTTTAATGCAAAACATTCCAGGCCTAGCAGATGCGCTGGCTTCCTTCAATAACGATACTATTGAACAAGCGGAAATACAGATCAAATACGAACGCTACATTGAAAAGGAACAAGAGATCGCCACTCGTATGAGTCAAATGGAGAACACACAAATTCCGGATAGCTTTGATTATGATCGCGTATCCGCTTTATCCAATGAAGCATTGCAAAAGTTCAAGCGTATTCGTCCACGTACACTCGGGCAAGCAAGTCGAATCAGTGGCGTGAATCCGAGTGATGTGCAGATATTGATGGTATATATGGGAAGATGATATTGAATTGTTGGTCAGGCGACCAACAAAGGCAAGTGGCGTGAATCCGATTGATGTGCAAATATTGATGGTATATATGGGTAGATGATGCTGAATTGTTGGTCGGGCGACCAACAAAGGCAACCGAGCTAATTTTCCATAACTAGCCCGCCAACTCTTTTGTACATATATAAATCTTCAATTTCGCTTATTATTCAAGGTTCTATATCTTGTCTATATAATAAACCATCATGTACGAAATACGAAAGAAACAATCGCTGCTTGTTAGAATTGGTATTGGCATTTTTGTTTTGCTTTTAACAACCGCTCTTTTGAAGACCTTGTTCAAAGAACCCGTATTAACCGTCAGTGAAGAACTACGAGAAATATCAAATTACACAAACAAACAAACTCCAATTCAAATTGATAGTTTGACGGAACTTGTCAATACACAAGCGCTGGTTGGAAACAAGCTGCGCTATAATATTCTAATTAAAAACAACAAAGAAAATATTGATACGGCTACTCTTTTAAATGGATCTAAGCTTCGCATAAAGAACATGCTAAAAACCGACCCAAAAGCCGGCTACTTTCGAGAAAATAATATTGTTCTTGTCTATCGATTTATAGATATGGATGGCAATTACGTATGTGAAATAGAGGTTCCCACAAAAGAATAACCCCAGGTCGTTGACGGTCACTCATCAACAATAGCGAGTTCATATTGTTAGCAATATTTACAACGAAGGCTTATCTTTAAGGATAGGCCTTTTTCATAAAACCAATTGCTATGAGAATATTATTTGCATTACTCTCTTTTGTATTCATTGTATCCTGCCAACAAAAGTCAACAACCGTTCAAGAATACTTTGCCACCAAAGACTCCGGAGTTCAAGTGGCCGGTATCAAAATGATTCCCATCAAAACCGATGTCGGCACTTTTAAAGTTTGGACCAAAACCATTGGTAACAATCCTCGTGTGAAAGTATTGTTGCTGCATGGCGGTCCGGCGATGACACATGAGTACATGGAAGCTTTTGAAAGCTTTTTTCCGAAAGAGGGTTTTGAGATCATTGAATATGATCAACTTGGTTCATATTATAGTGATCAACCCACAGACAGTAGCTTATGGACAACGGAAAGATTTGTTGAGGAGGTAGAGCAAGTAAGAACTGCGCTCGGACTAACCAAAGACAATTTCTATATACTCGGAAATTCATGGGGTGGTATTTTGGCGATGGAGTATGCGCTCAAGTATCAACAAAATCTAAAGGGGCTGATCATCTGCAATATGATGGCGAGCATTCCGGATTACGAAAAATACAATGGAGTGCTTCGCTCCCGGATGCGTCCGTCGTTGGTAGACTCTTTACAGCAGTATGAAGCGAAAGGACTGTTTAAAGATCCAACCTACCAAGAGCTTGTCTTTAATGAGTACTACACCAAACACCTTTGCCGCCTGCCCGAATGGCCGGAACCAGTGAATCGTTGTTTCAAACACATCAACGAAAGTATTTATGTGATGATGCAGGGTCCGAGCGAGTTTAAAGTAGGTGGCAGATTACTTACCTGGGATCGAAAAGCGGATCTTCCAAAAATTACAGTACCCACATTAACGGTTGGCGCTAAATACGACACCATGGACCCCGCACATATGGAATGGATGAGCAAACAGGTTCAAAATGGGAAATACCTGTATTGTCCGAATGGCAGCCATTTGTCTATGTGGGATGATCAACAAGTATTTATGGACGGTGTCATCAAATTCATCAAAGAAACCGACGCCGGGAAATAATCTTTTAAATAGCTACGGGCTTAAGCCCGTAGCTATTTGAATGGATGGACCCATTTATCCCGGATTATTAAACCCCGAAAACATTTAAAGGGCAATTCCGATTTTACCGATTGTTTTCGTGCATTCATCCTTAAAATAAAATAGCTGTTTTATACGCTACGCTTATTCAGTAGCTTTAAACTCTTCCTAAAACCAATTTAACTTACCATGAGAAGACTCAAGTTTCTGTTTTCGGGGCTACTGTTTGCTACATTGCTACAGGCCCAGGAAACATTCCACATCAATGGTATTGGCGATAAGCGTGATGGTTGTTACGCATTTACCAATGCCACGATCGTGAAAGATGCACAGACCACATTAACCAATGCCACAATGGTTATTCGTGATGGAAAAATTGTATCGGTAGGCAATGGCGTTGCCATTCCGAAAGATGCTGTTGTGGTTGATTGCAAGGATAAATACATCTATCCTTCCTTCATAGATATCTACAGTGATTATGGAATGCCCCAGCAACAAAGACAACAAGCCGGTGGATTTAACTTTAATGCGCCTGCACAGTTGACCTCGAACCAAAAAGGAGCATACGGATGGAATCAGGCATTAAAGTCTGATGTACATGCTTACAAAATTTTCTCTGCTGATGATTCGCGCGCACGCCCACTTCGTGAAATGGGTTTTGGTGCCGTGTTGTCTCACCAGAAAGATGGTATCGTTCGTGGTACTGGAACAGTTGTAACGCTGGCAAATGATGCTGACAATTTCCTGATCGTAAAGGAAAAAGCTGCTGCGCACCTGTCTTTCAATAAAGGAACTTCAACACAATCTTATCCTGGTTCTTTAATGGGAACTATTGCTTTGTTGCGTCAGACATACTTGGATGCACAATGGTATAAGAACAATCCCGTTGCTACAACAGAGCAGGGTGATGGTGTCAATATCACTTTAAAATATTTTAACGACCAGCAAACACTTCCTCAGATCATGGATCCATCAGATAGAGCGGGTGTAGATCTTTGGAATGTGATGCGCGCTGATCGCGTAGGTGATGAGTTTGGTGTTCAATACATTTTAAAAGCTACCGGTAAAGAATACCAGCGCATCAAAGAAGTGGCGGCTACCAAAGCGCCATTGATCGTTGGATTGAACTTCCCTGCAGCAATGGATGTAGAAGACCCGAATGATGCTCGCTTGGTTTCTCTGGCAGATATGAAAAACTGGGAACTGGCCCCTACCAATCCGGCCGCGATTGAAAAAGCCGGTATCTCATTCGCATTGACAGCTGCCGATGTTCGCGATGCCAGAACATTCATGACCAATCTCAGAAAAGCCATGGAAATGGGATTGTCTGAGAAAGCGGCTATGGAAGCATTGACTAAAACACCTGCCACTTGGTTGGGCGTATATGATAAAGTGGGTAGTCTCGATAACGGCAAACTTGCCAACTTCGTGATCACTACAGGACCCGTTTTCGCTGAAAGAACTTCTATTTTGCAAAACTGGGTACAGGGTAAAAAATATGCGGTGAATGAAAGTAACTGGCACAATGTTGCCGGTACATATCAACTATCTATTACAGGCGCAAGCGGAACCACATCTTATACAATGGATGTTAAAAGTAACAACGCTGCTACTGTCATTGCAAAAGATACCGTAAACGCTACTTTTAACTTTGATGGCAAAGCGGTGAAATTCAGCTTCGCTCCGGAAAAGCGTTCTCGTAATAATATTCGTTTCAGCGGATTCAGCAATGGTGATAGCTGGAATGGTACAGCAGAAGATGCTGAAGGAAATAGAATGACATGGACCGCTAAAATGAGCGCAGCTCCTGTTGCTAAAAAGGATTCTGCAACCAGAACGAACACCAGAGGAAATCTCATCGGTGCCACCATGTATCCATTCACCGCATTCGGTGCTGCCGAAAATGCGATTCCTACACAAGGTACTTACCTGATCAAAAACGCTACTGTTTGGACCAGTGAAAAAGATGGTAAACTAGAAGGAACAGATGTATTAGTGAAAGCCGGTAAAATTGCACGTGTTGGCAAAAACCTAAGCGAAGCATCTGCTACCGTAATTGATGGTACCGGTAAACATCTTACTGCTGGTATCATCGACGAACACTCACACATTGCTTCTGCATCTACAAACGAAGGTGCGCAGAGTGTGACTTCAGAAGTGCGCATGGGTGATAATCTGGATCCGGATGATATCAATATTTATCGTCAGCTGAGCGGTGGTGTTACCACTTCACATATCCTGCACGGTTCTGCCAATACCATTGGTGGACAAACACAATTGATCAAATTGCGTTGGGGTACAGATGATGAAGGGTTGAAATTCAAAGGTGCAGATCCATTCATCAAGTTTGCATTGGGTGAGAACGTAAAGCGTACCTCATCTAGCAATAACAATCGTTTCCCTGATACCCGTATGGGTGTGGAACAAGTATTAACAGACGCTTTCTCTCGTGCTGTTGCTTATGAAAAAGCGTTGAAAGCTGATCCAAAGGGAACACGTCGTGATTTGGAACTGGATGCATTGGTTGAGATCATGAACAAGAAAAGATACATTACTTGTCACTCTTATGTTCAGAATGAGATCACTGCAACTATGCGTGTTGCTGAGAAATTCGGTTTCCGTATCAACACGTTCACGCATATTCTGGAAGGATATAAAGTAGCAGACAAAATGAAAGAGCATGGCGCTGCCGCTTCTACCTTCTCTGATTGGTGGGCTTATAAAGTTGAAGTAACCGATGCTATTCCTTACAACGCTTATATCATGAACAAAGTAGGATTGAATGTTGCCATCAATTCTGATGATGCAGAAATGGCGCGTCGTTTGAATCAGGAAGCGGCAAAGAGTGTGAAGTATGGTGGACTGAGCGAAGAAGAAGCGTTGAAAATGGTAACCATCAACCCTGCCAAGATGTTGCATGTAGATGATAAAGTAGGAAGTATCAAAGTTGGTAAAGATGCCGATCTGGTTCTTTGGAGCGATCATCCATTGAGCATTTATGCAAAAGCAGAAAAGACCATGGTAGATGGTATCATTTATTTCGATCGTGAAAAAGATGCTGCTATGCGTAAACAAGTTTTGGCAGAGCGTATGCGTCTGATCAATAAAATGGTCGGTGAAAAACGCGGCGGTCGTCCAACCATGCCTGCAACACCTAGTTACAAATACGTTCATACCTGTCTGGATCATTCCCACAAACTGGGCATGTTAGAAATTGAGGCAGAAGACATCCATGCAGATAACCAATAAACTACCGCATCATGAAAAAAACACTTTTATATACAGGGCTTCTTTCGCTGGTGCTTAGTACAGCAACAGCACAGGATGATGTGTATCCTGCCCCCAAACAAAACAAAAAAACCGCCATTACCAATGCGGTAATCCATGTTGGAAATGGTACCGTAATTGAAAACGGAACACTGGTTTTCGACAATGGTAAGATCACCTACAGTGGTGCTGCTGCCGGTGCTCCTTCTGCAGAAACAATCGTAGATGCAAAAGGAAAACACGTGTATCCGGGTATCATTCTTCCTGCTTCTACATTAGGCTTGCAGGAAATTTCCGGTGTTCGCGGAAGCACAGATATCAATGAATTGGGTGAATTGAACCCGTCTATTCATTCGATCGTTGCGTATAAAGCTGAATCTATCGTTACCAATACTTTACGCGCTAACGGTATTTTGTTAGCACATGTAGCGCCGGGTGGACAACTCGTTGCCGGACAATCATCTGTTGTTCAACTGGATGCCTGGAACTACGAGGATGCCGCTTACAAAATCGATAATGGCATGCACTTTTATATGCCCAGTCTGTTGGCCCGTCCGGGCGGTGGTCGCTTTGCAGCATTGCTCGCATTGCTTGGACCACAACAGCCTGCCGATCCTGTAAAAGCCGCTTTGGATAGAATTGAAGGCGTGAAAGCATTCTTCAGAGAAGCGAAAGCTTATCATCAAAAAGATGCAGGTAAAGAAATCAACCTGAAATTCGAAGCAACTAAAGCACTATTCGAGAAAAAACAAAAACTCTTCATCCACTGCTCACAGGTAAAACAAATGCTGGTAGCGATTGATTTCGTGAAAGAGTTTGGTTTTGATGTGGTATTGGTGGGCGCATCAGATAGCTGGCAAATTGCCGACCTGCTGAAGCAACACAATATTGCAGTGATCCTTACTCAAGAACACAACCTTCCGACTTTAGATGATGATGATGTAGATCAGCCTTATAAAGCCGCTACAGCCTTACACAAAGCCGGTGTGCTGTTTTGTTTGAATGACGATGATCCACAGAACAGAGGAAGAAACCTTCCTTTTAATGCAGGAACTGCTGCGGCTTATGGTTTGGGTAAAGAAGAAGCATTAAAAGCTATTACACTCAATGCCGCTAAGATCCTCGGAATTGATGACAAAACCGGAACCCTGGAAGTGGGTAAAGATGCTAATATTGTAATCAGTGAAGGAGATATCCTTGATATGAAGAGCAGCATTATTAACAGTGCGTATATTCAAGGTCGTGGTATCAAGTTGAGCAGTAAGCATACTCAGCTATACGAGCGATACAAGCACAAATACGGTATCAAGTGATTAGCAGTAGGAACTCCAAACCTGATAAAGTAACTTGTAAAAGCA
>JACBFF010000013.1_pt1 | contig 82570 bp, 82 predicted proteins | sample 7449211 | NCBI WGS metagenome assembly JACBFF01 (sample SAMN14896861, study PRJNA631923) | freshwater metagenome | isolation source: cyanobacterial enrichment | place: USA: Conesus Lake, NY | collected 2019-07 | reverse complement strand
AAAAATCACTGCTCAATAAAATACAACAACAAAAACAAGTCTTACAGCCGCCGAATCTATTTAAAACTTAAGGGCTTGCATAACTCAAAACACTGTATTGGATAGCTCTAATCCAACAATCACAGACATCCGGTATCAAAAATAAATTTTCTCCGGACAGCAATGGCTCATAGCTCATGGCTAACAGCTTTTAGCAGGTTTTTACCACAAAACGGTGATTTATTATCTGCAACTGTTAATCCACATTACTGTTTGTATACTTATCATTTAGCGCTGTAGTTTCTGCTTTTCGTACAATTTCTTTCACAATATCATCCAACTCATTACCTGAAACTGAGATATACCGGATGATTTCTTTAACTTTTTCAGGCACCTGCTCTCCCATCTCATTTAACAAATGAATCAGCCCCAATAACCTCGACAAAGGAGCCCGTACAATATGTGATTGTGTCCAAGCAATATCTCTGAACAGTTGATTCTGTTGTTCAATAGCTTCTACATATTGTAATCGTTCAGTAAGATCAATGGCTAGTACAAGTCCTGCTTTTCGATTATTAAAGTCTATATTTTTACTTTGGATTTGAACAGTTATGAGTGTACCATCTTTTTTTAGATGCTGGAAAATACCTTTAATATGGTTTTCATTCTGATCAATTGCTGCCTGTAAAATCCTTTTCAATTCAGGTATATCTTCCTCGATTCTTAGATGAAAGATAGTCATCTTAAGAAACTCGTCCTTACTATAACCATAGTGACTGATAGCTGCTTCATTGACATCTAAGAATTGGTAGGTATCATAATCATATACCCACATAGGTTGTGGGCTTGAATGGAAAATATCACGATACTTTTTTTCCGATTCAGTCAATTGTTTATTGAATGCACTGCGCTCTCTGGTGAACAAAAGACTTTTGAAAAGATGTGAGGAGGTAAGATCATCTTTAAGCAAGTAATCAGAAACCCCCATTGAAATCGCTTTTGTACCAAAATTTTTATCGGTATAACCCGTAAGCACAATCAGCGGCGTTTCAGCGGATATCGCCATTACTTTTTTGACCAATGCCTCTCCGATTCCATCCGGCAATGAAAGATCCAATAAGATAAAATCGAATTTGAGTTGTTGATTATTCAGTAACGCTTCGGCAGTTTTAAAATCAGTTGCATGATGAATAACCGGCAAGGTAATCTCATCTTTTAGAAACTCCTCTATTAGCAAAAGATCACCGGGATTATCCTCTACTACCAGAATGTGTACATGCCAGTTGTATTTCTCCATGGATATTTACTTAGCGTGTAGGAAGTTGAACAACTGATATCCAAAAATTTTCAATGGAAGATATCGTATGTAAGAAGTCATCCATGTCAACCGGCTTGGTGATATAACAATTGGCTCCTTTTTCGTATGACATATCGATATCTCTTTTTGATGAAGATGTCGTTAACATAATTACTGGAATCTTTTTTAGCTCATCATCATTTTTGATGACACCTAACACATCATGGCCATTCATCTTAGGCAAATTAATATCCAATAAAATCAGATCAGGGGTTGCTGCTTCACTAAACTTTCCTGTTTTTCTCAAAAAGTCCAAAGCTTCTGTCCCATCACGGGCAATACTTACTTCATTGGCAATTTTTCGGTCGTTCAATGCTTCAGTTGTGAGTAGAATATCCCCCTCGTTATCTTCTACCAGTAAAATGTGTATCGGTTTCAAATTTGTTATTTTATGTTGCTCAATTCCAACCTGTATGATTCTTTATTTCTCAATCGTAAAGAAAAAAGTACTACCTCTTCCATGTAATGATTCCACCCAAATTTTTCCATTGTGCATTTCAACTATTTTTTTACAAATGGAAAGTCCAATACCCGTTCCGGAATACTCATTCCGATGATGTAATCTTTGAAAAATTACAAATATTTTCTCAAAGTATTCTTTTTCAATACCGATTCCATTGTCTGCTACTGCAAACTGCCAATATAATGGATATTCAGTAGCCGTAATTTTTATTTCAGGTCGCTGATCCGGCGATTGATATTTGAGTGCATTGGTGATTAGATTTTGGAATAGCTGTGAAATAGGTGTTCTAGCTGCCTTGATCAATGGCATCCCATCAAAAAACACCCTGGCTTCTCTTCGAATCAAATCATTCCTATTCATTTCTAAAATTTCAGTGATGACCTGATGAATATTCACCTGCTCTTTCTCATAATCTACACTCCCTACTCGAGAGTATTCCAATAAATCCAATATTACAGTTCGCATACGCTTAGCGCCGTCTGTAGCAAAACCGATATACTGCCTGGCGGTATCATCCAATTCATGCTTATATTTCTTTTCCAACTGCGATAAAAATCCGGTGATCATTCGAAGGGGTTCCTGCAGATCATGAGACGCCACATAAGCAAACTGTTCGAGTTCAGCATTGGAGATAGCCAGATCATGCGCCCGCTTATTCAACTCTTCATTGAGTCGAAGCAGTGTTTCCTGGTACTGCTTTTGTTCTGTAACATCCATGATCACACCATCAATATACATTAACTGATGACTATTATTGTATACACCTCTACCTTTATCTTCTACCCACTTTACAGCACCATCAGCACAAATAATACGATATTGAATACTGAATACTTCTCCCTTTGACAATGCTTCTGTAATATTAAAAGTAGCATTCAAATCATCCGGATGGATGATACTTGAAAATGTACGCTTCTTGTGTATGACAAAATCAGCAGCCGGATATCCGGTAATCGCTTCTACTCCATTACTGATAAAAAGCATACTCCACTTATCATCCAATAAACAACGATAAGTAATACCGGGCATATTATTAACGACTGATTCAAATTGCTTTTGAATCTCTTTTCGTTCTGTTACATCTCTGAAATAAACCAGTAATCCTGAAGGAGAAGGATACACACTCACATCAATCCATATACTAAGTGGCTCCACATATTCTTCAAAATGCATGGTTACTTGATCACGCTCTGCGATGACACAGTTGGTATAAAAAGTAGCATACTGTTGTTCCGGATAGATTGAATAGATATGTTTTCCCAGTACTTCTGTTCGCGACAGTCCAAGAATTCGCTCAGCAGATTGATTCCAATAATGCACTTTCCATTCCTTATCTACTGCAAAAAAACCATCTCCAATACTCTCAAGAATCATGTGCTTTTCCTGATAAGCATCTTCTAAAGCTCGTTGCGCTTTTTTTCTTTCCGTGATCTCACGAAAGAATACGGTAGCCATTCCATTTTCTGCGGGATAAGAATGCGCTTCAAACCATTGTCCCGTTGGTTCAAAATAATCTTCGAAGTGAACAGCTACTCTTTCTTCCAATGTTTTTTTATAATTAATAAAAGAGGCTGTTTTTTGAGCCGGCGCAAATTTTTCCCATAAACTATGGCCTAACATATCTTCACGCTTTACCCCCAGCATTTGCTCCGCCATTCTATTCCAATATTGTACATTCCAATCAGCATCTATGGTAAAGAATCCTTCAGAAATGGTTTCTAGAATATTGGTGATTTGAGCATTATATCTCCGCAAGGCCTCCTCATCCTTCCTTTTCTGATCAATATCTTTCGCGATACCATACACTAGTCCTTCTCCGGGTACAGAAAGCATCGTCCAAGCCAGCCAATTATGTTTCCCATCTTTTGTTACACATCTTGCTTCAAAATATTGCACTTTACCTTCTTGCCTTTGACTAAAAAAGGATTGTACCATATCCTGATCATCAGGATCAATCAGGTCTAAGATGGGAATGGATAATATTTCTTGTTCTGAATAACCGAGCAGTTTTGTAAATGCCCTATTTACTTTTTTAAAGTAGCCATCTGTTCCGGATACGGATAAGAGGTCAGGAGATAAATCAAAGAAATGCCTCAGCTCTGTTTCCGTTTTTTTCCGCTGAACCTCTACTCCAAGATGCGTTAAAAGATTGGGCGTAAGATACCATGACACATCTTCATACATCTGACTATCGTAATAACAAATAAAAACCGCAACAATACCATTCTTGAAAAAAACAGGTATCCCTCTGGCACTGATCAGATGGTTTTGTTTAGCGAATTCTTTTCTAACAAACAGATCACTTTGAATAATATCCGGAATGTATATCTCTTTTTGCTCTTTGAAAACAGCACCGGGCAATCCTTGCCCTGCACTGAATTTCAGGATAGAACTTCGACCTTTAAGTTCTGTTCTGATAGCGTCTTGCGACATCAGCAACAACTCTTTTTGGTCAAAACTGGTCACCCAGGATTCTACTACAGGGATATTAGCATAATCGCACAATGCTTGATTCACTTTCGACAAACAAATTTCTAAACTATCATCAGCACTAAAGATTGCATTGAGTTTGAGAGCAAAATGACTTTCCGCTTCTTGCTTCTTTTGTAAGCTAACATCATGCATAGCTCCTACCATACGCGAAGCTTTGCCATGCTGATCACGAATGATGATACCTCTGTCGTGCACATACGCATAACGCCTATCCGATCGCTGATAACGATATTCTGCTTCCCAGTGATTGGCATCTTCGTCTAAGCAATGCTGCAGACTTTTCAACACACGATCCCGATCTTCCGGGTGAATAAACTGATACCAGGAAGACAATTCTGTCTCATACTCATTGAATCGATGACCGAATATCAATTCAAAATTTTTACTCCGATACAAATTTCCGGATGCTATATTCCAGTCCCAAACTGCATCAAATGTTGCTTTCAATACATACTCGTAACGTTCATTGCTACGCTCAAGCTCAAATTTGCTGTCAGATAATGCTTTATCTTTTTCAATATCATCTGTGATATCTTGAAATACACCTGCCAGTTTCACTTTCTCTCCTTTCTCATTCAAGATGATTTTTCCACGTGAGTTGATGATACGAATACTACCATCTTTACGTACAAATCTTTTGATGATTTCATAAGAATTTCCTTGCTCTATGGTACGCTGCATTGCTTGTACGGCCATCTCCTGATCATCCGGATGTATGACGCCTAATCCTGTTGTAAAATCCACCTCTATTTCTCCCGGTTCATAGCCACAAATTCGAAATACCCCTTCAGACCAATACAATTCATTATTGGAAAGATCCAATTCCCAACTTCCAATATGTGTAATATCCTCTGCTTGTAATAACAAATCCTTAGCCTTATGCAGATCCCTTTCTGCAATTATATTTTTATCCTGATTCACAATTTCTGCTGTCACATCCGCAACAGAGTGAATAATGCAATACGTTTTCCCAACCTTATCTAATACAGGAACATTGTGTGGAAGCCAGTATCTTAACTCGAACTCATTTTTACCACGTATAGGTATATCATATCGCTGTATCGGCATTTTATGGTCAGAGCCTGTGCGGACTACCAGATCAAGTGATGTTCTAAGATTACTTACTCCATTCGCATCTTCCAGATCAGGATTATCGGGAAAAGCTTCAAAAACACCTTTGTATAAGAGATCAGATGCCTTACTACCTGTTGCTTGCAAATAAGCTTCATTTACATCAATAATCGTAAAAACCGGACTATCTGCGCGTAATAATAGAGAAGGCATGGGCATTGCCATAAAAACCCTTCTGAAATCTTCGTTTTCCAGCATGTAGATTCAGTTTTGAATACATATGGGGGATTACGAATATAGGTATAAAGGTTTCAATACCAATCAATACAATAAAAATCAAGGAAGGAAATGAGGGTATAAAAAAATATGACCAGTTCTGTGTTCTTCTGTGTCTTCAGTGGCAATTAATTGCCACTGAGTTCTCTGAATAACACTGAAAATTTATGCGATACGGATGACTTTGGATGGATAGCGTTCTGTATAATTTCGGATCATGGAACGGATGACTTCATTTTCGGGATACATGGTTAATTGCTCTTTCAATGCCTCTAATTCATGAACCCCAATATCTGTAGAAGCTGTTCCCATTCCATAAAAGACTCCGTTTTCTACCAACACATATGCCGATTGATCTCGAATCACAAAAGTTTCTTTCTGTTCTGCGACCCATTGTAGCGCGGCAAGTACACGCTGATTATACTCCTGCACATCAGGCCATATATGTTGCGCTGTTAAATCGAGAAAACAAAGCGCAGGATGCAAATCATGCATTTTTACCAGTTTCCATAACATACGATGTGCATCTGCCAGTAAAGCAAAGCAAGCAATGGGTTGTAAATGTTTTCTCTTTTTATCAATTCCCAATCTGATATACCCCCTGTTATCTTCAAACTGATAAATACCCCAAACTTGTTCGAATCTTTTTTGACTTTTATTATGAATCGGCCAAAGCCTTTTGATCTCAACACTTTCAAATAATGAGGCGATGAATTCTGTTGGACATTCCACATAAGATATCCGATAGACAGTTCGTAAAAGTTCTTGTCTTTTTTTACTGATGTCCAATCCGGTAAAGTGACTGATCACTCTTTTCTTTAGATTTTTGGCTTTACCAACATAGAGTACTTTATCCTTTTGATCATGGAAATAATACACTCCGGGTTTTTGCGGTAAGCCCATTACCTGCTTTTCCGGCAAGTGTGCGGGTAGGGTTTGACCATGATTGTCTTTTTTCAGCATTTCTTTGATCAAACGTTCCCCATTGTTCTGTATCACCATGTCCAGAATCTGTGCAGTGGCCAGCGCATCTCCCCCTGCCCTGTGACGATGGGTGATGTGAATATCCAGTTCCCGGCAGAGATGCCCCAAACCGTATTTGCGAAACCCCGGAAATACTTTCCGGCTGAGTCGGATCGTACATAGTTTAGGCACATGTAATTGATAACCCGCTTTTTGCAAATGATACTTCACAAAAGAATAATCAAAATTTACATTATGTGCTACAAATATCCGCCCCGATAAAAGGTTATAAATTTCTTGAGCTACCGTTTCAAATGAGGGTGCTTTGGCAACCATGGCATCTGAAATACCGGTCATATTGGCGATATAGGGCGAACTGTGCATAAATTGTTGATTTACAACTAATTGTGCTTATTTACAGTTATTTATGTCTACCCTACGACATGATTAATTGTAAAGAAATTCAAATAAATGCAGATAAAAACAGGGAAAGTGTACCCCCTGGTGTACCCCTCAATGTACCCTTGGGTTACAAAAACAAATCTCTTTCATTAATTCATTAAATCTGCAAACCATGAAAATTAGCTATTACCTCAAAAGCACCAGGTCAAAAGGACCAAGACCAATTTTTTGCCGCATCTGTTATAATGGAAACAAGGTCAAGGTTTATATCAATGAATTCATTAAGCCGGCACATTGGAGTTCGAGACGTCAACGAGTAATAGAGAATCGTTCTTTCCCCCAACATCCAGAGTTTAATGAGCGCATAAACACCATTGATAATTTTATTCGAACAACATTTAGAAGAATGGAACTGGAAAGTGGATTAAACCCTCCTGATCCAAAAAAACTACAGGAGGCAATTTCTAGCAAACTGCGACCACTTGTAATAAAAGCAGGTGAACGAGGCGAGTTTATCAAATTCTTTAAAAAAATGATTGATGACTCTAAGACTGGTATAAGAACTAATCACAGAACAGGTCATGCAATCCACATCAATACCATCAAAACTTATTCTACTATATGTAATAATGTACTGCTGTATGAGAAGGAAAAAAATATTGCACTGAAGTTCACCGACTTTGACCTCAATTTCTACAACGAATTCAATGAATGGCTTATTAAGGAAAAGAACTATAGTAACAACTCTTTAGGCAAGCATATTCAAATCATCAAGTTAGTATTGAATGAAGCTCTTGAACTCGGGATTACCACAAGTATGAAGTTTAAGAACAAGCGATTTATTGTAATAAAGGAACAGACGGACGCAATATACCTTACGGAAAAAGAGATTGAAGAGATCTATCAGCTTGACCTATCCAAGCATAAGAAGCTCGATAAAACACGTGATCTGTTTGTCTTGGGTTGTAAAACTGGACTCAGGTTTGGGGATTTTAAAAATATCCAACCGAGTGAAATAAAAGATTCATTTATTATGATAAGACAGGCTAAAACCGGTGAACCAGTAACCGTTCCAATCCATCCGACGGTGAAAAAAATAATCGATAAGTATAATGGGATTTTGCCAAAAGCAAAAGTAAATCAAGTTACCAACAGGGAATTAAAAGAAATTGCTGCCATGATACCATCGCTTAATGAGGAAGTGGAGTTGTCTATAACTAAAGGAGGAAAAAAAGCTCGGCAAACGTTCAAAAAAAATGAGCTAATTTCAACTCACACCGCACGAAGATCGTTTTGTTCAAACGAGTATCTTGCAGGAACGCCTTCTTTATCTATAATGGCAATATCAGGTCATAAAACAGAAAAAGCATTTCTTCGATACATTAAAGTCAAATCTATTGATCATGCCAAAATCATCCAACGCAGCTGGGAAGATAAAAAGTCTTGAGGAACAGAAAATTGAATTATCCCAAAGTATAATTGCCTTGCTTGAATCAAAAAAGGAATCAAATGTAAAAATACATTCCCTGGCTCGACAGTCTGTCAAAGAAAGATTAGATGTTTTGGAAGGGATGGGAAATAAGGAATATGATTTTAAAAGCAATTTTGTTTCGCAGCTGATGGACCCATCATTTGTTTTTGATGAAGAGAAATCTTTTGCTTCATTTAAAAGCAAAGTCAGTGAGCTACTGAGTATATTTCCTCCGGACAAACGGCAAACTGTTAATTCATATCTGCAGAGGCATCAAGAATATATACCTGTAGAGATTCAAAGCCTGATGCTTGCTACTGGTAAAATTGATGTTTCTGATTGTAAAAGAAGTCTAGTCGAAGAATCAATTAAAATGCATGTTGATCATTTATATGAACTAGAATACCATTTTATCGAATTGTGTACTAAAGCATTCCCAAGCTCTATTGAAGCGGATAAAATAATTGATGGTTACTATCCAAGAATAAAATGGTTGGGTTCTACAACTGATTTTGCTGAACTCATGTCCACGCTTAAAAAGAACAACTGGGTAGATACCACTTATGCTTCAAGCGTACGACAATTTGCTAACCTCTGTAATTTTCATTTTTCTTTGGTAGGTAAAAAAGGGCAAGCTGCAAAATATGATGCAGTAAAGAAAGCATTTGATCTGCAGCAAATGAGAGTTGTTCATGCTTCAAAAAAAAGGCTTGAAAGAACTCAGCATGATTTTAAGTTCAACCCACTTACAATTCCAATCAACAATTCAGATTCTATAAGTGAATAATACTTCACAGCCTTCTAATTTATAACCTTTCTTTTCCCATTTTTTTGGGAAAACGGAAACGCCAATTTCTTTCTCCATAAATAATTGCGATACTACTTTCGTCCTCGTAAACAACGAGAACATGATTGTATTCAACATAGAGTCAGCTAAAGAACTAGAAGAGATCATTGAGCGAGCAATTCAGAAAGTACTGTCTGATAAAAAATCAGCAGAACCCACAAAAGACTCGCTGTATAATAGAAAGCAGGCCGCAGAATACTTAGATATCAGCCTTGGAACTCTTCATACCCATACTAAGAAAGGGCGAATACGTGGGCAAAGGATTGGCAGCAGGCTGCTTTACAGAAAATCAGATCTTGATAATGCAACAACTGCAACTACCAAATAGGTAATGTGATTAAGAAAACAAATTTGTATAGATATCTCAGATTCTAAAATTCTTGAATTTTCTATCATTTAAAATCATAAAAACAAAAACATGCAAAAACTAAGATTTAAATCTGCAAATCAGTTACTACAATTTTACAAGGAACATGGGTACTTCGCAATCTATGATTGCAGCACTGAATATGCTGACATGGAAATCGACCATTATTCCCTTTTGGCAGTCGGAGATCCTATCTCTTTAGGATGCGAAGCGAATAGAATTATTCCGCTTGAAGATGAAAGCGTATTAATTATACTAGATCGCTTTTTGAAAACAGGTACAGTCAAAATACACCCAAATATTTTTTCAGTTAATTAAAAAATCATGAAAACTAAATCCGCTACCACATTTTCATTACAACAAACGGCAAAGATTACAAAATTCCCAGGGGGCGAGAAAAAATTCGCTGCCTGGTTGAGAGAGAAAAAGTATTTAATGAATAATAATGATCCATACCAAAAATACTGCGACTGGGGATGGTTTGAATTATCTACGAAGACAATACACAAGGCAAATCCGCCTTTTACTGTAAACGTAACCCGGGTAAAAATAAAGGGCCTCGAGGCACTGGAAAGAATAGTATTTGAAGAATTTCATAAATGCAAACCATGTTCATAATGAAAGAGACAATAGAAAAAACAATAGATAATTGCACAGGACCTGCATTAACACTGGACTGCATGTCGGCAAAACTTGAGGGATTACCAGAGCCTCCTAGAATTTTCAGAGGGATTATACGCCCAAGCCTTGGATGCTTCTTTGGTCCTTCAAAATCCGGCAAAACAACGCTGGTTGAAAATCTTGCTTTTAGCATTGCTGCTGGGCTTACACGTTTTCTAAATGATGATCTCAACTGTGTTAACAGAAGAGTGCTGCTAGTCAGCTTGGAAGAGTACTACAGAAGTAGGACTGTCAGAAACGTTAGACAAATGGAAGCATTTACAAGTAAGTATAATTTGGACCCGACCTGGAGTGAAAATGTATATGTGGTTGATGATTCGTTTGCCAGGTATATAACAACAGAGGAACAGTGGGAATTGCTGGATGCCGAAATTGAAAGGGTAAAACCTGGCTTTGTGATGATTGACTCAGTAACAAGGACAACAACAGATTCAATCGAAGACTCGGCAGTTTCTACAAGCCTGATGAAACGTTTTAGGGAAATGGCACACAAGCACAACATAGCACTAGTTTTAATTCACCATTCACAGAAAATGGATGATCGACCTATAACAATTGCTACTATGGCAGGATCACGTGTCATTGGTCAAGAGATGGACTTTATGATTGGTGTTAATCGAAGTACACAGAATATTCGATACCTCAAAGATGTTGCCTACCGTTATTGGCCAGATGACTCAGAATTTGTCCTTAAGTTTTCGATTGACTCAAATCAAATGATAGTAGCTGAAGAGGAGGTTTATGAATCGGATATCCTATCGTCTTCATCAACAGCCAATGAAACATTTGGAAGTGATATCACTTTACAGACTCATTTCAGTGAGTTGACAAATGGAGATCCTTTAATTCTTATAAAGACAGCAGATTTATATGCTCGGCTAGTTAACACTGGAATTATGACCAGACCCACTCTTCATGCTGCATTAAAGCGCCTAGAAAAGAACGGAATAATTATTAAACCGGAGAAAGGAAATTACAAACTTAATCTTCCCAGTTAAACGTAAGTCAACCTCTGTACTACTTAACTGACTTAATTCGATTAACTGAATTTGATAATTAGTTCCTTAGTTAACCTAGTTAAGTCAGTTAAGTGATCAGGAGGATGAAATTTGATTTAACTAATGAAAAATGAAATTGCTTAAGTGTGTTTATATGAGGAGTAATTCTACCTCTACAATTTATTTTGTAAATAGATATTAGCAAAAAATAGTATGCATAACGGATAAGATAGCTATAATTTAATCTAAGTCTTAGGAGCAGTAAACTTTATTACGCAATTTTCAACAATGCCGATATATATTAATCATCTTCAGGATATTTATATTCGAGTCTTTGATAGGTTCCCCCATAACCTACCCCCCCTCTTTCTTGAAGCTCCGCATCCCCCCTCACATCTACTTTCCTAAATCCTCTATCTAACCCCAGACTCAAATAAAGTTATGGAGCAGTAGTGTTTGTACTACCCAACATGCTCCCTTTACATACAACTTACTTCCAAAGGTCAATAAACATTTGCAGTGGTGCACAACTGTATCTATTCAAGACTAATGGTAGATTCCAAACATCCATTTCATCACAATTTAAAAAACAAACGATGGTAACAGTAACAGGTTACGCAGAAAGAACACGTAAAGACGGTTCCACATTCATTGCCCTTGAAATCACAGGTGGCGTTGAGTTGATTCAAAGCAGCACAACTGGTCGCTATTACGCGACTGTACGTAAGTGCTCAATTCCCAGCACTTTCAATGCAATTGTTGCAGAGGCAATGATTGGTCAAAAGCTTCCTGGAGAGGTTGTAAAGGTCATAACTGAGCCTTACGACTTCGTTAACCCAAGAACAGGAGAGCTAATGAAGCTGCAGCATTCATATGCATATTCTCAGGATAGCAAAGTGGAAAATGCAATTGGACACACAAGAGTCCATGAAGTTGCTTCTATCTAGATTATCCACCCAATCACAAAACACTGCTCGGACCCACACGACCAAGTGTAGGACACACAACACCATCAATCGCTACAAGTAGTTCGTAGCGTCTTGGCAGTTGTGGTTGATGGATAACAGGGGGCTGGTTTCAACCGGTCCTCTTTTTATTTCTAAACATTTAAAGTTTAAACTTATGCAATTACAAACAGCAGAAAGAAAAAGAGCAAAAATTAAAATGTCATTACAGGGACCATCTGGTTCAGGTAAAACATATTCAGCGTTGCTGATAGCTTTTGGATTATGCAATGATTTTGGTAAAGTTGCAGTCATTGATACTGAGAATCACTCAGCTGAATTGTACGCTCACTTGGGTGCATTCAAAGTACTAAATCTGACCGGTCCTTTTACTCCTGAGAAATACATCCAGGCGTTAGATGTGTGTCAGAAAGCAGAAATGGAGGTGGTAATCATTGATTCCGTTACACACGAGTGGGAAAATTTGCTTGAGTATCATTCTTCCTTACAAGGGAACTCCTTTACAAACTGGAACAAGGTTACTCCAAGACACAATGCATTTGTACAGAAGATTCTTCAGACACCGTTTCATGTGATTTCAACAGTTCGCACCAAACAGGATTACGTTCTAAATGACAAAAATGGTCGAGTAGCGCCAGAAAAAGTTGGGCTGAAATCGGTCCAAAGAGAAGGCCTTGACTACGAGATGACCTTGGTGTTTGATCTAGATATGAAAAACAATGCCATAGCCTCTAAAGACAGGACCGGATTATTCTTTGGTAAACCTGAAATGAAGCTTTCGGCTGATGTAGGAAAGTCCATCTTAGAATGGTGTCAATCAGGATCTGATATCAATTCAAGTGATGTGCAAGATCGTATTGGCGAATGCAAATCCATGCAAGAGTTACTTACCCTTTACAAGATGTTCCCTCAGTTTCAGCAGAGTCTAAAGCCAGAATTCGAAAGTCAAAAAAGAAAGCTCATTATCAAAGCAGATGATGATCGAAAGTTATTAAGTCAATTACCCGTTCACAAAAACGGAATTATCTAATTAGGTCCCCTGCCATTTGGTGGGGGATTTTTCAAAACATTAATTATGAAAGAACTCACTCAATCAGCAGCAGAAATTCAAGTAAGTTATATTCCCAAAAAGACACTTGGCAATAAGATTTCATGCTCAGAAGACGCGTACCAATTGCTAAAAGATTTCTACCCGCAAGAAACCATATCATTACAAGAAAGATTTGTTGTAGCTTATCTTAATCGGGCGCATAATGTAATTGGGGTATATGAAGCATCCGTTGGGGGATTGACTGGAACTATAGCAGATCCCAGACTTATTGTATCGGTTGCACTCAAAATTGCTGCAACAAGTATAATCTTATCGCATAACCACCCTTCGGGTAATCTAAATCCATCAAACACTGATCAAGAGCTTACAAATAAAATTAGAGAAGCATGTAAGTATTTGGATATTAATGTACTCGATCACATAATTATTACACCAAAAACATTTTATTCCTTCGCTGACTCGTCAAAATGAATTAATAGCAGGGTAAGATACTCGTAAAAGTTAATATGTTACCTATTTAAAACCCATGTAAGTTGTTGATCTAGATCATATTTGTTCAAGTCCATTAAGGGGAGCCACACTTTACAAGCCATTCGCCGCAGCGAATGGCTTTTTCTTTGTCTATCAGTGAATTAGGGTAGTTGCATCTTTTTCATTCCTAAGAATTCCTTTTTTCTTTTTAAACCTCTGCAACTTATTGATAATTAGAAATAAAATTGACTCAAGATGGAAAAAATATTTTTCGTATAAAGTGTAACTTATGATATGAATATGTCACTAATTACATTTGAATTTAACCGGAAATTGTTGAGTTGCTAAATACAGAGTAAAAATGACAGATTCAGAATTTATAGGTTTGATCAATTCGAATCAAGCTACTATCAACTATTTACTAAATCTATATGTGCAGGATAAGATAGAAAAAGAAGATCTCAAACAGGAAATCATATATCAGGCTTGGAAAGGGAAGGATAAATTCCTTCAAAAATCATCTTTTAATACATGGCTTTACAAAGTCAGTTTGTATACCATATTAACATTTAAAAGAAAGAATGAAAAGTTCATAAAGGTCAATTTGGAAATTGCTGATTCAAATAATAATAGTGAAGAATTGACTAATGACAATGCAGAACAACTCTACCAATATATCAGAGGGCTAAATCCACTAAACAAAACTATTATCACAATGCATCTGGATGGTTTTACAAATCAAGAAATTGCAGAATTTATTGGTGTAAAAGCTAATAATCTCAAGGTTAAACTTCACAGGATAAAAGAAAATATCAAATTAAATCTTAAATAGATAAACCATGGAGATAGAAAATTTATGGCTTGAAATAAAATGCAAACATGTTAAGGCTGATACGGGCAAACTTAATGTTAGAAAATTAAGGAATAGCAACAACCCGGTATTAAAATTGAGGAATAGTATTGAGTTTAATACATGGTTTGGCATTGCTTCTATATTGGGATGTATCTATCTCACTTTTCAATTTACTTCAATATATATTTATTCATTAATGTTGATACTAATTATTCAATCTGGATATTTCACTTGGCGATTATACCAAAGTAAATTAGAATTTGAAAAATTGTCACAAAACTGGAATCAATCGATTATTCAAGCACTTCAAATTCAGATAAAACTATTTAAAAAAACAATTCAACTATTGGAATTGAGGTCGATGGTATTTATGCCATTGGGTTACCTAGCTGGATCAATGATGATATATGATAAGAATGCAATATCCCAAGATAATCCTGTAATTAATTTTAGCGTTATTAAAAGTGCTATTATTTTAGCTCTTATAACTATGCCTATTTTATATTTTGGTTTGAAATGGTTTCATAAGATTTCGTTCGGAAAATATATTGAAGAGACAGAAGATACATTGATTGAATGGGAGGATTTCAGTGATGATAATTAAAATTCAATACAACTTATTATCACTTTAAATTTAGAAAAAATGAAAAAATCAATAATGGTCATCTTTTGTTCATTTTCAATAGTTGGTCTATTGACAGCTCAAGATTTGCCATTACCCAAAAGTAAATTTGGTACATCACTCGGAATTAACATTTTGGGCCTCGACAATAAACTAGGGAATTTAGCCAACAATGCCGGCTTCTATTATGAAAGAAATTTGTCAAATAGAACATCTATTTATTCTGAGTTAACAGGTTCCATGCGTAATTTTCGAGATGTTGCATTATTGCAAGGGCTAAGTGGTGAATTTAAAGTAGGAAATATTGGGGTCTTCTTAGGTCCTATGTTCCATTTAGGTAAGAATTATAATATTAGTTTAGGTTATGGTCGAAATTTTTTAATAAATCCTCGATTTAAAACTACTAATAGTGTAATAGATACAAAAGCTGAAACAACGAATTATTCTTCCCTGTTTTTTGATTTTAGAAAATCTATCTACAAAGAACTTAGTTTAGGAATTAGGTATGAAAGGGGGCTTAATTCAATTTTTCATTCTACAGAAAAAAAGGTTAATAACTTGTCATTCAATACGATTATTCAACTAAGAGGAAAAAGTAAATAAAAAAACAAACCAAAAAAGTAGCCTTAATCTAATAATATATAGTTAAAAATAATTTTATGAGACAATTTAATATTATACACCTTTCATTCATTTTATTGCCAATTGCTGCAATGTCACAGGAAACAAAAGTCAAGTTAACTGAGAAAGTTTCTATCACCTTCCCAGAAAAACCTGATGTTCGAAATATGCAGAATATAGCTTCTGTTTATTCGTTGAGATTAGCCGACAGCACTGCTAATTTTAATGTTGTAGTTCAAAACTTAGGGAAAAATGGACTAACTGAAGAACAGATTGAAACTGCTCAGTTAGAACCAGCTTTCTGGGAACAGTTAGAATCTTCTTTTATCGCTCAACTTGGTAATGAAACCAAGGTTTTATCAAAGGAAAAGAAAAACATAAGTGGTAAAGATGTTTTGATTCTTGAATTAAGTACAGAGCGTAATGGCAAGAAGATGGAATTAAAATCTTATATATTCATTGATAGCCTTCATAGTATCAATATTGTACACAGTAAACGAGCCGCTGGTGCTTCAGTAGATTTAAGAGATAAATTCTTTAACTCACTTAAGATAGTAGAGTGACCTCCTGTAAAATTGCACGAAGTTCAACCCTTTAATTTCTCCCTCTCCTCACTTATTTTATAACATGGATAAGTCAAAGGAGGAGATTTCAGGAAACCCCAAAAACTGTTCAAAATTTTATAGGAATACATCATCAACATTGTGTTCAAATATTAATTAAACCAGTTGATTTAAGATAAGACATTTATACTCATTTTCTTCGCTGTATCAGATCCCTTATTTTGGATGCACTTTCATAATCCTCTTTGGCTAAGAGGTCATTGAGAAGAGATTGAAGTTCTTCCAGTGTATATTCCGAAACAGAGCCTCTCAAAAAACTAAACTTTTCGAATTCTTCACTAATTGCTGCCTTATGTAACAGAGGTTCGTAAATGAACACGGGGCAATCAAATCTTATTGCAAGCGCAAGTGCATCACTAGCTCGAGCATCTACTTTTTTTTCTTTATTTTCAAAATCAGTTAACACCAACCAAGCTTGAAATATTTCATCAACTATGTTATGAATAACTACCTCTTTTAATGTTGCCCCTAGTTGCGTAATTGTGGTTTTGAAAAGATCATGTGTAAGTGGTCTTGGCAATTCCATCCGCTCTAAATATATCGCTATTGCTTGAGCTTCAAAAGTGCCAATAATTATAACAAATCTTTTTTTATCAATCAGATCTTCAAGAACTAATGAAAAATTTCCTGGTGATGATTCACTGGTGCTCAGCGCTAAAATTTGAATTTCCCTTTTTTCCAACTTTTATAATTTTTCAAACATTTAATTACATCATTATAAATCTGCAAAGCTCATCCAAATCATCAAAAGGAGCAATAACCTGTCCATCTCCCAATAATTTATAAATTCCATTTGATTCAATTTCTATAGTATACCCCTTTTCAATTTGGATTTTGCTTGAACTATCATCAAGAACTTTAATTCCATAAGAAATTAAAGCATTTAGCAAGTTTTCCTTTTTTCTCATATCAGAAGATATTCTCAATAATGACTTTTGTCCCATATGTAATACATAGGGTAGATGAAATAAATACCAGTATTATTTGAAGTTTGACATTAGCTATAATCTTTTTATTAAATGGTAAGCTGAAAGTTCCAGCTGCAAATGTCATACCAGTCACTGAGCCCAATCCAAATAACAACAGATACAGAAGGCCATTTCCAACTGTAGTAGAATCACTCATTACTAATAAAATTAAAGCTCCACTTCCTGCCAGACCATGAAATAAACCAATTAAAAAAGCAGGCAAATGTGACCCATTGTTTACAGACCCATCTTCATGAGTATGAGTTGCAGCCATCGAATATTTTCTTTTGTACCATTGAATTATCCTGTGTATTCCAAGGCTGACCAATACTACACCCACTACAGCTTCAAAATAACTGAACACAGAATCAGATATATTAAACTTCATCAATAAAACAAGCGTACCCATAATTAGAATAGTGGAGGTATGCCCAAGTCCCCAAGATAATCCATCTTTTAATGCCTTGATTGATTTATCTCGATTGGTAACTATATTACTTACTGCCAAAATATGATCTGTTTCAAATGCGTGTATAAATCCCACGTAGAGTGTTAATATGATTGGTATATTATTCATGTTATATTTTATAAAATAAAATTCGATGATTTCCTGTATCTGCAGTAATCAAAAAATCCACTGAAGCATTAACTGCAAAAGGCCAGTACATTTCATTATTAATATTGCTTTTCATGCTCAAAGAAGTTTCACCATGTGTTTCAAAATTTGGCTGTCCAATCTGCAATGAACCAGATGCATTATTTGTTGATGGTATTTTATCATGAAGAATTAATCTGCTATTCCCCGTATCGGCAATTACAATACCATTATTAAAAAAACATGCATCGTATACCCAATTTAAAGTATGAGCACTTGGCTTCAACTGGTATTGATTCTGGCCGCTATCATTGATATCCTTTTGACCCATTACCAGATTAGGTGGATTATTAATAGCATTTTTCCACTGCTCCCAGTACAATACTCTGCAAAATTGTGTATCAGAAATCAACATATCATTATTGTGTCCAACTTTTATTGAATATGGCCAGACCGCATTATTATTATCATAATCTTTCTCAAAAAAATTATTCTGCCCAATCACTTCACTAGCATTAGCAAAATTTTTAGAAGGGATTTTTTCAAAATACAATACTCGACGATTTCCAGTATCAGCAATCCAAAGTTCTGAGCCATTACTATAAACACCATAAGGCCAATTCAATGTATTATTGTCTGGAGACTTTCCTATACCTTCAATGTTCGGGAGATTACTATTGAAATCTTTTTGACCAATTACTATGTCCGCTTCTTGGAAATTTTTAGTTGGCATTTGATTCCAAACCAAAACTCGATGGTTCCATGCATCTGCAACTATTATTTTTTCACCATTGGTCCAAATGCCGGATGGATATTGCAAAGAAGAGCCTGAGACCTCTTTACCAGCATTACGATCCATCTGATGATCATCTTTTTGTCCCAAAATGACATTTGGCTTTTGAAATGTTTGAAAATTAAAATCATGCCATATAAAAACTCTGTTTTGACCTGTATCTGAAACGACTAAGGTGTTATCATGCATAAATACCCCTCGAGGAGCAAGCAATGGATTATCCAACTGCCCATAAAATTCTGCTATCTTTTTAATTTTATTCAATTATAATTATTTCAATTAACATATACGTGGTAATTGTTCACCAGGCAACATATTGACAACACGCTTACCGCCTATGCTACTTTCAAGTATTACCTGTCCAATATGTTGATCTGTGATACTCCCCATTATAGATGCCATTTTCCCGTTTTCATCATTTTTAAGAAAATCAAGGACTTCTTTAGCAATTTCTTTTTTTACAACTAAAATAAATACACCTTCGTTAGCCACATACAGCGGGTCAAGTCCAAGCATTTCGCATGCTCCACTTACCTGCTCTTCCATAGGAATATCTATCTGTCGAATATCGATTCCTTGTGAACCATCCTTTGCTATCTCATTAAGCACTGAAGCCAATCCACCTCTAGTAGCATCTCTAAGAAAATGAATATCCAATCCGAACTTATTAAGTAATTTTTCAACTGTAAAATTCAAGTTTGTAGTATCACTCACAATATCAGTTTCAAATTCTAATCCTTCTCTCTTACTCATGATAGCAATGCCATGTGCCGCTAAATTCCCACTCACAATAAGAACATCTCCTTTTTGAATACTGGACAACCCAATTCTGGCGTGTTCATGAACTAACCCTATTCCGGAAGTATTGATAAAAATCTGATCACCTTTCCCCTTCTCTACCACTTTTGTATCGCCAGTTACAACTTGCACTCCTGCCTTGTCGCAGCATTTTTTAATACTGTCAAGTATTTGCCAAAATGTTTCCATTCGCAAACCTTCTTCAATAATAAACGCCAATGATAGATATTTAGCCATTGCTCCGCACATAGCAAGGTCGTTTACAGTTCCATTAATAGCAAGTTCTCCAATATCACCGCCCGGGAAAAAAATAGGATTTACTACATAACTATCTGTACTGAAAGCAAGTTGTCCTTTCAAATCAAATATAGCACCATCATGCTTTTGATTAAGCTGATCATTTTTGAGTACATCAAATACACCACTACTCAATAATTTATGCGTCAATACTCCTCCACTACCATGTCCTAAATTAATGGTATCAAAATCGAATTTGGGCATGGGACAAGATAATTGCATTTTTATATTAGCATCCATTGAAGCTTATTTTTGAGGGGAACCTAAACAAGTACATCTACATTACTAAAATGATAATAGGCAGCGCAAGCCCCCTCGCTGCTCACCATGGGAGCACCAAGTGGATTCAGTGGCGTGCATCTTTTTCCAAATTGCGGGCATTGATTTGGTTTTTTGATACCTCTTAAAATTTCCCCTGCAATACAATCAGGACTTTCTTCTGCTTTTTCAAGTTGAATATCAAACTTAACATTAGCGTTATATGCTTCTAACTCCTTTCTCACTTCGTAGCCACTATAAGGAATTTCACCAATACCCCTCCAGTCACGATGAGTAATTTCAAAAACCTGCTCAATTACCTTGACTGCTTCCGGATTACCTTCTGGCTTTACTACCCTACTGTATTGATTTTCCAATTTATTTTCACCGTTCTCCAGTTGTTTTATGAGCATTGTAATACCCTGAAGTAAATCTACAGGCTCAAACCCGGTAATAACAATAGGGAGTTTATTTTTTTCTACAAGGGGATAGTAATCTCCAATTCCCATAATAGTGCAAACATGGCCTGCAGCAAGGAAACCCTGAACAATATTTGTTTGATCATTTACAATGGCTTCAATAGCTGGAGGTACTAAAACATGAGAAGTAAGTATGGAGTAATTCTTTATCCCTTCCCTCTTCGCATGTAATACACTGAGTGCATTGGCAGGTGCAGTTGTTTCAAATCCAACTGCAAAAAACACCACTTCTTTATCAGGATTTTGTTTTGCAAGAGTAACTGCTTCTAGTGGAGAATAAAGTATTCTAACATCAGCACCATTTGCTTTTGCTTCGAGTAAACTATTTTTACTGCCTGGGACACGAATCATATCACCATAGGAACAAAGTATAACATTTCTTTCCATTGCAAGATAAACAGCTTTGTCAATCAAGTGTAATGGAGTAACACATACCGGACAACCCGGACCGTGCACCATAGTAATGTTGTCAGGCAAAAGACCAATAATTCCGTTTTTTACAAGACTATGTGTTTGACCACCACATACTTCCATGATTGTCCATGGCCTTGTAGTAATCCTATGCAATTCAGAAATATATTCCTTTACAACCGAAGCATCCCTATATTCATTAATAAATTTCATAGACGATTCATTAATTTTTATCTACCTGTGTATGTTCTATAAGTTCATCGATTTCGCCGATTTCCTTAAGGTATTCAAATGTCTTTGCTGCTTCAGCTTCATCAATTTTACTTATGGCTACTCCTACATGTACAAGAACATAATCGCCAATATCAGCTGCAGGCAACATCTCTAGCGAAGCTTCCTTAATGATTCCGCCAAAAGAGACCTTTGCCATGCGTACCATCCCATTGTGAATGGTATCAATACTTTGAATTTTACCTGGAATTGCTAAACACATAGTATTAAAATTTATCTTTTTCTGTTATCAATAATTGATTTTCTGGTTGTTCTATAGTAACATGATTTCTAACATCATTCAAATCGATAATTAAGGAGCTATCAATCTGTCGATCAACGTAAACCATCTGCCCAAATGAAATATTTTCATCATTAGGCGGTAATTGATCGTGAAAAAAAAGTTCTAACTTTTTTTGAAGCAACTGTTGAAGCATATCAACGAGCAGACTATTCTGAAATACACCTCCACTAAAAGCTACCTTTTTGACACCAATATTACCAGCTATAATTTCGACAAGATGAACAAGCGAAAAATGAAATTTTGCAGCAATAAATGAGTTAGTTTTATTTTTGTGAATATCCCGTATGATTGAACTGAATAAAGAACTAGTGGAGATTCGGTAGTAGTGAGCTCCTTCCATAAAATAACTCTCACCGATATCATAACCATATTCATCAGTATACTTCTCGGCAAGATCCTGTAAAAGCATAGCTGCCTCCCCTTCATAACTTTGCTTATCTGATAGACCTAGTAAAGAAGCAACAGCATCAAAAACTCTGCCCAGAGAACAGCAATTGATTTTCGTTCCTGTTCCAAGTAACTTTTTATAATAGGACCATTCAACATCAGTAAATTTCTCTTTCAACAAAGTATCACTCCCTAATACATCATCACAAATTGCCATAGCAGAAAGCCTGGGCTCTCTTGACATTTTATCATAAAGTACTTGAGGAAAATAGTCAAAATGATAACACCTCAGCATACTGTTATTCTCAAATTTAAAAAATTCACTCCCCCATATTTGTGCATCATCACCAATTCCTGTTCCATCCCAAATTACTCCAAGGATTGATTCATGACTATCGAGAAGTGAATGCTCTGCAAGGACTGCTGCAAAGTGTGCCTTATGGTGTTGAACCTGATTAAACGGGATAGCATGAATAGTAGATATTTCCTTCGCTAACTGAGTTGAAAAATAATCAGGATGATTGTCTGACACAATTTTCTCAGGTTTAAATTGCAACAGATCAGTCAGATTTTTCAACGAATTCCGATACATTTCTTGAGCCTCAATTGTACCCGTGCTACCAAGATACTGACTTACAAATGTTTTTTGACGAGTTTGAAAGGTAAAGCTACTTTTCATCAACGCTCCTGTAGCAAGAATAGATTTATCTTGATTTTGAATATACCCCAGAAAATTCGGAGCTAAGCCTCTTGCCCGGCGGATAATAATTTTTTGATTTGAATATCTGGCGAACTTGATCACACTATCATCCTGTGCTGCTACAATCTCTCTGTTATGGCTCAAGATAATATCTGCAATGTGATGTAGATGGGTCAAAGCATCTATATCTCGAAATAGTATAGGACTTTCACTGATATTAGCACTGGTACAAATCAAAGGTTTATTGAACGATTCAGCAATCAATTCCAATAGTGGTGAATTTGGAAGCATACAACCCAGATGGGAAAGGCCAGGGGCAATATCATCTATTGCAAGTTCACTATTTTTTTTGCTTTTGAGAAGTAGAATTGGAGCGACAGATGATTGAAGACATTTCTTTTCAGATTCACTCCATTCTACAAAAGTTTTCATCTGTTCCACTGAGTGGAACAATAAAGCAAACGGTTTAGCTTGTCGCTGTTTGCGCTTTCTTAATAATTGTATACTACTGGAAATAGTCGCATCACAAAGTAATACATATCCCCCAACACCTTTTACCGAAACGATCTTACCCTCTTTGAGAAATTGTTGAATTATCTCCAAGATCATTTCCGGGTTTAATGTTTCTGTCTCTTTACCATTTTCAAACAATTTCATTGAAATACTGCATTTGTGACAAGAATTAGTTTGAGAGTAAAATCTCCGGTCACTAACAGTGCTATACTCATGACTACACGTATCACAGATTGAAAAATTTTTCATCGAAGTATTCAATCGGTCGTAAGGAAGTTTTTTGGTTATTGAAAATCTCGGACCACAATTTGTACAAGTTATGAATGGATAATGAAATCTTCTGTTTGAAACACTATGCAGTTCAGTTCTGCATTCAAAACACAATCCAAAATCTGGAGTTAATAAAAGATCTGGAATAGAATTAACATCACTCTCAATTATTTCAAAAGAATCGAAAAGTTTATTATCGGTTTTAAATAAAGTATACTTTCTAATTAAAGCAAAAGGAGGTGGAGCACTTATAATTCGATCAAGGAATTGATTTGCCTGATATTCAGTACCATTGAATTCAATATGTACCCCATCAGTTGTGTTATTGATCCAACCATTTAATTTAAAATGAAGCGCTAGCTGCACAACAAATGGTCTCATGCCAACTCCTTGTACTATACCAGTCAGGTGAATATGATATGTATGAATGTTTTGCAAATGAACTTAGGTTGTAACTAAATTTTGTTTTTTCTCACTTACTTTTTGTTTCAGCCAACTACACCATTCATCTATTCCCATACCGTTTAGGCTACTTATAGTTATAACCTCTATATCAGGATTAATCTCCCTTGCATCTTTTGTAACAGCCTCTACACTAAATGGCACATAAGGCAGAAGATCTGATTTACTTACCACCATCAACTCACTAGTCAAAAACATTCGTGGATATTTTTTGGGTTTATCATCACCCTCTGTGCTGGCAATTAATGTAATTCTGTAATCTTCCCCAAGATCGAATGCAGCAGGGCAAACCAGGTTGCCAACATTTTCAATAAATAATATATCCAGATGCTGATAATCAAAATGATCTAGTGCTTGTAATATCATCTGCGCTTCAATATGGCACATTCCTCCAGTTACAATTTGTAAACAATCAATTCCTGACTCCCTGATTCGAATAGCATCTCTTTCTGTTTCGGGATCACCTACTAAAACACCAATATTCAAAGTATCTTTTAATTTTTTCCCTGTTTCCTGCATCAATGTTGTCTTACCACTTCCTGGAGAAGAACATATATTTAATACTAGCACATTATAAGGAGCAAGTTTCTCCTTAATTGCTTTTGCAACAAAATCATTTGCCTTCAATAGATTCAAAGTGGTATTCTCACATTGTACACTTCCAACTGGAGCTCTGTTACTTTTGGGTTGACTCATAGCTTTTAAGTTATAAATTCAATTTTACTGATTAATAATTCTTCCCCTTGTATCACGTTGCGGGAGGAAGACTGGCAATATTTACAAATAAATTTATATTGACTTACAATAGTCTCCTGATTACATGAATCACAAAATATTTTGATGGGTAATACTTCAACATTAAGTATTGTATTTCTATATTTAGGGTCATCTTCCTTCACTGCCTCAAATGCATTTTGCATTAAGATAGGTTGTACGTTACTCAACTCTCCTACAGTTAAATAGATATTTCGGATTTCGCTGAATCTGTCGGGGAATTCAGCCTCAAGAGTATTAAAAATATTTCTAACAAGTGATATTTCATGCATGGAACATAGTCATAACTAATGAACCTTGAAAATAAGTCAACATAGACTAGAAACAACATATAAAATGAGTCCTTAGAAAATATTTTCTAATTTTGAGTTTCTGCCTTGAGCGCTTCTAGTCTTTGAATATCATTCTTAGCGCTATTGAGAATCTTCTCATCATTACTAAGCAGGATGATTTCATTAGCTACATTCATCATTTCGTTGAATCGATCTTCGTCAAATTCCTCCTTATTTCCAACAAACCAGCTAGCTTCTAAATAGTTACAGAGCGTTAAAACACGTTCTAAGGGATATGTTGCTGTGGTTCTAATATCCAATGCTTCCCTATACCAGGCAAGTGCCTTATCGAAGTTGTCTGTATGCAAAGCAGCCGGATATTTGGTATAGGCATTCCCCATACTATTACAAATCATTGCAAACTGATAAGGAAAATCAATCTTATTATAATAATTGAGTGCCTCGTTGAAAGATGAAACTGAAACAGCAGCCCATACCCCTTTCTTCTTTACCTCGTCTGGAATTTCTGCATAAACTTTCCCTAATTGATGATGAATTTCAGCAAAAATATCTGGATAATCCTCTTTGGTAAATGTCTTCAATGCTGCCTGATATGATTGAACTGCTGCCCGATAGAACTGAGGATTCCCATTTTGTGCCCATGTTTGGAGTAGATTTCCCTTTGAAAATTGTGCTTGGGCTAGAAGCTCAAGAAGTTGTTCCTTTTCAATTATGGTAATTGCCCTACTGATATAACCCAGCGCTTCACTAAAACTTTCGCTAATTGTAGCAATATAAGTAGCATCCATCAAAATCATTGCAGCTTCTGTCATCCTACCATTCAACTCATAATATTCTAGGCATTCCCATAATGTAGTCTTCAATTCTCCTAGTACTTTAACATCATAAGGTACTACTAAATTTTTCTGCCATATTTTACAAAGAATATCTTTAAATGCAATGCATATTTTAGGAGAATCACATTCATTTAAAATAGTATTGATGATATTCAGTGCTTTTGCTTCAATATTCTGATCAAGATAAAATTGTGCAAGATGATACGCAGTGAATTGTCTTCTTGATTTTTCTTTACTACAGTTAATGGCAGATTCATATGCCTCTGCTATATCTAAACTTGAAGCGCTTTCATTCTGTGATCCATAGTGGATTGCAATTGCTTTATTGTGCAGATTTTCAAAGGAATCAAATTGCCATTCATATCCTTGAAATGGTACTGAATTTTGGAGTCGGTTTAAAATATCAACAGTTTGTAATATATCCGGATATTCTTCTAAGATCTCATAGGCCTTCTCGTAATTATTTAGTTTGGCATAAATAATCCCTAGTAAAATTTTATCCTTATATGAAACACTAGGAAATAGAACTGGTGGTTGCAGATTCTCCCAGTCGGGTAACACTTCAATTATAGAAGAAACTTTAATTGTAATTGCATCAGCGTCTTCAACGGATAAATTGACTAATTCATTTAGTCTATCCTCCTGATTAATCAGATTTTTTACTGATTCTCTTAGTTCTGTCGAAACAAATATTGTAATCATAATTTATGAAAAATGTACTGTCAGTATTTTCATTTTTTCGTCTGCATTAAATTCCAATGACCTATCACTACTATCCAGTTCGTTGTCAATCAGCATTTCTTCTAACGATATACTTCTGTCACCTTTACTGTTTTTGAATTTCAGCATACTCATAGAAGTTTTATGCAGGCCTTTAAAAATATCATCATGCTGCGATGCAATCATCAATATTTTCTTGACATCATAATATACCCAGTTTACCTGAGAAGAAAACCCAAAAATACTTTCAACGATCTCGTTGCTGATGATCAAGTGCCTGTTTGTAAGTGTAATCAATGTTGAATTTTCTTAGATTGCTTAAACTATATACGAGAGTTCTTCTTTAAGAATGATTTGGACTACTTTATCTCCAGCTTTTTTTACTTCGTCACTCAATTCCATATCTAATTTTGTATTTTCAATTGCTATCAGGTATACTTGTATATCTTCAGGGTAATCGCTCTGCATAATTTTTTTTGCATAGCTCAATGCCTGATCCCACTTTATACTATGCAAGAAAACCATGGGGTCTTCTTGAGGAGCCGTCATCACTTCTTGTGCAGGCACCTTGTATAAGGTCCCAATCTGCTCTCCTGTATTTACGACTGCATCCACCAAAATTATTTTTTGATGACCTTTCAATTGGTAAAGTACTTCAAATGCACTTGTACCCATATCTAATATTGAAATATTGGGTTCTTCACCGACATATTTCCTTAGCTGGTCTATAACATAAATACCAATGGCGTCATCACTTCTACAGGGATTCCCAAAGCCCATTATGGCTGTTGCTTTACTTCTCATTCTGATTCCAATATTAATGTAAGGAGAGTAGAAATTCGTGGTAAAAGCTAAAAAAAATTTAGTTACCTCAAAGAAAAAGCCCAACTTTCGTTAGGCTTTTTCTTTTGATATTTATGAATTTAGAGCTTGAACTTAGCTAATTGTTTACCTGTCTTGGCATCATGTGCATGCACCGTACAAACCAAACAACTATCAAAAGAGCGAGCCACCATACCAACTTCAACTGGATCGTTGGCATCTTCAATTTCAATTCCTTCAAGGGCTGATTCAATAGGGCCTGACTTTCCTTCGGAATCATTTGGACCTACATTCCAAGTGGTAGGTGCCATTACCTGATAATTCTTTATCACCCCATCTTCAATTTCGATCCAATGTGCCAATGCGCCACGAGCCGCTTCAGTAGCTCCAAAGCCCTTACCATCTCTTTCTTCAGGCTTGATATAAAATTCATCATCGAGCCTGATTTGTCTTAACCAAGTATCAATATTATCATACAACATTGGAGCTTCATGCACACGCGCCAATGTTCTTAAGAACACACTCGGTCCCATTTTATCCATGGCATCCTTAATAAGAAAGTCCTTGGTTTGGTGCTCTAGATTATTTGGTTTTGCATACATTAAACATCTTGACAATGGGCCAGCCTCTGCAGCATTATTCATATATCTAGGAGCCTTTGACCAGCTATATTTTCCACTGAAATCAGTCTCTTCAAGATTTTTTGAAGTTACTGGAGTTGGTATAGGTTCATCCCATGGGTGAGCTGCTTTGTGATCCTGATACCAGCTATGCGTAACATGCTCTTTAATCTGCAAATGATCGAAGTCGCTATACTTTTTTGAATGACTGTCATAGTATCCTGAAGGACTAATCAAAGCATCATTTCTACCTTCAATTGTTGGATTATTATATTTGTCCTTGTGCAAATAAGTACCATAAGCCACATAATTTCCACAACCCTGACCAAACTTATCAAGTCCAAATTCTAATGAAGCCCTAATGAACAGCCCCAAATCACTATTACGTTGGCTTTCATTTTCGTCTACCCACGCCATTAAGTCGTCCCAACTCTGTACCCTTCTGTATTTTTCAATAGAACAACCCAGCCAAGTGGTTTCAAGCCAGTCATTCCTGAATTGATTCATAATGGAATGTGCCCTTGTAATATCCTTTAAAGTAGGGGCGCACATTACACCTCCAGGGACCATATAGCTACTATGCGGCCACTGACCTCCAAAAAGTGCATACACCTCAACCGGTCTACCGCTGGCAGTAACTCCTGATTGAAATGATGTACCTACATAGGCAGCAAATCTTTTTACAACTTCATCGTAGAGTTTTTTGTTTGCAAATTTTTTATTTGCCATATCTGTTGCAAAGATGGCATAAAACCAACGGGGTATACTCTGGATTGTTTCAGTAGCCTGACCTAGTGCCCTTAAAAGTAATGCGTTAGGAGGAAGTTGTGTCTTCCATGCCGTATCTAAAGCTGAGGATGCACAATATAAATGCGATCCACCACATATACCACAAATACGTGGGGTTACAATTAATCCGCTTTGCGGATCTTTGCCCTGCATGATTCTTTCAAAACCACGAAACATCGCAGCCTGCGTGTGTGCGCGGGTAACAACTCCATTTTCCATGTAGACTTTCACATCCAAATCACCCTCAACTCGACCAACTGGAGATATATTCAGTTCTTTTACTGTAGACATATTCTTTATTTGAATTTTATTTGAAGATTATTTACTGGTTTCAAAATGTTCCTGTTCTGTTCCCATAACCCGTTCTATAGATCCCATTACCTTTTCAACTCCGGCTCTTGAATAATAGCCAAGTTTGGAAACACCAGTTGGTACTTCTTTTGGCAAGAAGCCTAGATACTTCATGGTTTTAAACACAGAACCTTTTACAAGATCGTTATGTGGGAAGCCTGGCTCTGTACAACCCAGACATGGATGATTAGCCCTGGTCTTACTACTTGTTCTGTTCCATAAAATTCTGTTACAACTTGCTCTGGTCATTGGTCCACGACAGCCTACTTCATAAAAGAGACATCCGCCTCTTTTACCAAAGCCACCATCCATTTTTTGGGCAAAGCTGATGGCATTAGGACATCCAGTTTGTACAAAATCTGTAAAGAAAGTTTTAGGACGATGAAATTCGTCAATCAAAACATCTCCAATTCTACCTGTAGAAATGGCTACCAAAATTTGAGTAATCCAATCTGGATGCGCAGGACAACCAGGAATATTAATAACAGGTAGTCCGCCTTTTGATTTATAATCAGCTCCAAGGAAACCTCCTTTTTCTTTTTTTAGAAACTGCATACCTGTACTTTCACTAGGATTAGGTGGTACTGCTGGGATACCTCCCCAAGTAGCACAATCTCCAATGGCTACTACATAACCAGCTACTGCTGCAAGTTCTTTCACCCAATCTTTCATTGGTCTGTCGCAGAAATAGTTCATAGTCCCTGTTCCATTCGGTCCCTCAATTATAGAACCTTCATAAACAAGAATATCCATTTGTACTTTACCTGCCAAAATATCATGTAAAAGATGAGTTACCTGATGGCCAATCTCCAAACCTATGGATGGATGCCATAAAATATTGACACCGAAATCCACAACCAATTCTACAACCGTAGGTTCCTCAGCATTTAAAAAAGACATTGTGTTACCACTACAGGCACCACCTTGTAACCATAAAACATTAGCCATAAGCAATCGTTTTTATACTGTTGATTTAGAAAATTATTTCTAAATCTAGAAAGAATTTTCTAACCTAGCAAATTTTTTATATAAATCTTTCGGGGACAATAATCTCATGATAAATGGAAGCCCCTTTTTTTGAAAAATTTGGATAAAGAAGATTCCATAAACAATTTTTGTATAATTTCTCTGTAACTGGCATTTGTCGTAGTATTTGTTGAGGAATCCAGCTGTTGATCAGAATCAGTAGACTGTGGGCTAGTAAGTCATAATTTCCCTTTACAGGCTCGGGTTTGAAGATTTCATCTTGCTGACAAACTTGAATTTTTCGTTTTAACTGTTGTAGAATTTTATTATTGACAGTGAGCCATTCTTTTTGAATCTCCGGATGGTTGCGTTCAATTTCCCAAGTATTATTGAAAGTAAACCGATTATGTTCATAAAAGAAATAGAGTCGGGAAAACAAAATATCAAACCCTTGTAAATGCTTATGGTTAATATATTGAGATAAAATTGATGACAATTCTTCAAAGAGATTGTCATACACTGCCTCAACTATTGTCTCTTTGTTTTTAAAATGATAGGCAAGGTTACCAACACTGATGCTACAGGCATCTGCAATTTGTTGTAGCCTAGTGTTAGCAATACCAGTTTCAAAAAAAAGGTCTTTGCTTTCGGCTATTATTTTTTCTTTTGTACCACTCATAATTAACTGAAATTAGTTTGGAATAATTTCATATTTAATACTAAAGTTCCTCTTTGATCCTTTGCTGCCTGTCTGCGCATATAATGTGCAGTCAGGAATGCTTTTTTGGGGCAAGACATATTAACAATCTTGCGCTTTATGAATTTCAGGGGAATAAGGTGGTGGGCAAAAATGAGATAGATATTCCATTCTCCATTCCTGCGTTCTACATTTTCTATTACTGCGGTATTTTGAAGCCAGAAATCTTCATTAATAAATGTTGCATCCTCATTCATTCCATTTACTTCAGTAGAGGAAAATCCATCAATATACTTCAACATGGAAGCATATACTTCAGAATCAATTTTAAATCTCGAAAACAATTCTAAAATTTATTTGCTTGAAATTAGAAAAAATACTCTAAAGAAACATTAAAATTATATACCCCCAGATAGCTGATGATATTCTCTGGTACCCATATCGGTAAAAAATGGATTTAGAATACCCCAAATATCTTCCAAAAAATGTTGTAATAATACATCATTCTTCCCTTCGGTTTTTTTAATATAATGCCACATATCAATCATAGAGCGCAACTGCCATGCAAGATAATCTTGCTGTTGGTCAGTCAACATTATCATTGACCCCCTTGCACAATTAAATGCAATCATCATTTTAATTTGTGCAGATTGCCACATCAGGTGTTTGGAATGTTTGGTTTGTATCTCTGGAAATGATCGTAACACCTCAAGCATATCAGCATAAAAGAAAATATGCTCTGACTGTTGCATATATATTTCAATCAAATAAAAGTTGATGTCTTCAAATAATGGAACCACCCTAAACTTATTCAATAACCCTTCTTGATTTCTTCTTAACTCATCATAAAGATCTTCAATGATTAAATCTTTATTTTTGAAATGATACGCAAGATGGCCTACACTCACAAAAGCAGCATCTGCGATATGTTGTAGACGTACATTCACAAATCCTTTTTCATTAAAGAGTTTTAATGCGTGATCCTTTATATGTTTTTTTGTAGGCTTCAAATGATGAATTGATATATTATGCCAATGAAAAGAGCCAATTTGATCTCCAGTAAAGGAATTCTTAAGATGTTATTTCATTTTTCATATTCAGTTGTTCTGGTGCATTTAAAATAAAGAGCTGGAGTTATAATAAATATTTGTCTCAGTAAAACAAAATAATTAGTTCATTACCTAGTCTTTATTTGAGTGGCTCAATTTATGTGATTCTTTTAAATTTATTTCAATACCCTTCATATTCCCCCGTAGCTTTATTTTTTAAACACCCTTATTTGAGATGAAAAATTAGAAATCAAAGCTATTCCCTTCACATTTTAATTCAATAGACTTATCTTATAAAATAGATAAGTCAAATCAGAATCCTGAAAGGGAAATCACAAAATCTGTGCACCCTAAATAAAAAAGCATTTGTGTGTGCAAGAGAAGGCGTAGTGGCAAAATATTATTATATTAGTAATGTTGATTTGTAATTATTTGGACCAAATAAAGTGTACCCCACTGTGTACCCCAAATAAAAAAAGCCTCATAAATTATTGATTTATAAGGCTTTTTGTTAGTGTTTGTGGTGTGGGGCGGAATTTCCTGGTGGGGATTGATCAGGGTCTCATATTTACCTTCCACTTCGGTACCATTGTGTAATACGATAGCGATTTCGGTCATCCCATGTTGTTCCGGAAAACCGCCCGTTGTCTCGATATCCACAATAGCAAATCGCATATAATAAGGCTTGTAAATTCGGGAATTAAACCATATCTTACAAACAAAGATTCAATTCACCCCCGACAGCCCCGGTTTTATTGACAGCTTGGATTTCTTCTGAACGATATAAAATATCCTCTGGAAGACCGTAAAAACCTTTTTACGTACCAAATCTACTTGCCATGTCAAACACAAAATCACAATTTCACATTAGTGAAAATGCACGTAATGCTGCCATTGTAGCCATTATCCTGATTGCTGTTGTTGTATTGTCTTATCTCGAATGGAAGGGCCGCTCCTAAAAAACGCGCATTTCTCGCTTCATCCCTGTGTTTTCTGGATTTTTCTGCTTTTAAACAGCAGACTGTAATGTTTTTGCCCTTACGGAGACCAATAAGTCAGAAAAAAATGCAGTAAAACTGTAACCTAATTCATAAAGGAACGTTAGGTATAATTAACAATGGTTAACCTGATGGTTCATATGAGCAGGTTAGCTTTGTACCAGAAAACAACTGACATGAAGAATATTGTTTTGATTTGTCTCTTGATGGCTTTTACAGCTTGCAGTACCCATCAAGTTCGCAATTTCTGCAAAACAGCAGGAAAGAAAGTAGCAAGTTGCTGCACTTCTATGTCTCTAAAGCAACGTAATGCGTTGGAACAGCTTAAAAAAGCACCTAAGGACGAAAAAACAGAACAACAACAGCCGGCAGCTATCTCCTTATTGGAATGGAATGAAGCCGTATTCATCTGGTAAGCAAATCCCCTTGTATTGTATATATGAACCACGCGATGCGTGGTTTTTTTATACCCCCTCGTTCTCCCCCACTATTTTCGTAGTTTTGCCAGCCTTAAAAATGAGTTCAGGAATGGAATTGAGTAAGAATTATATCCCGGGAGATATTGAAGCCAGATGGTACCAACATTGGCTAAGCAAAGGTTATTTCAACAGTACCCCTGATGAAAGAGAGTCTTTCACCGTTGTAATACCCCCACCCAATGTTACCGGAGTGCTTCATATGGGACATTGCCTCAACAATACCATTCAGGATATTCTGGTTCGTCGCGCCCGTATGCAGGGTAAAAATGCTTGTTGGGTACCGGGTACCGACCATGCTTCTATTGCAACAGAGGCTAAGGTAGTAGCTATGTTGCGCGAGAGAGGTATTGCCAAATCTGCTATTGGTCGAGATGAGTTTCTACAATATGCTTGGGAGTGGAAAGAAAAATATGGTGGTATCATTTTGCAGCAGTTGAAAAAAATGGGCTGCAGTCTGGATTGGAACCGTACTTCTTTCACCATGGATGAAGATTACTATCGTTCTGTGATCAATGTGTTTGTAGACCTCCATAAAAAAGGTTGGATCTATCGTGGCAAACGCATGATCAACTGGGATGTCAAAGCAAAAACTGCTTTGAGTGATGAAGAAGTGATCTATAAAGAGGTACAGAGTAAGTTGTATTATATTCGATATGAGATAGTTGACAGTTTGGAGTTGACAGATGACAGTAGTAATAAAGAGAAGGAGTACATTGCCATTGCTACGGTTAGACCTGAGACCATTTTAGGAGATACTGCTATTTGTGTGAATCCGAATGATGAGCGTTACCAACACTTACACGGTAAATATGCCATTGTTCCTTTGATTGGCAGAAGAATTCCCATCATTGCAGATGATTATGTGACCACAGAATTTGGAACCGGCGCTTTAAAAGTGACGCCGGCTCATGATATGAATGATTATCAGCTAGGACAGAAGTACAATCTGGAAGTCATTGATACGATGAATGATGATGGCACCTTAAGCGAAGCTGCGCAGTTATATATTGGTGAAGATCGTTTTGAAGTACGTAAGAAAATTGTTCCCGAACTAGAAGCAAAAGGACATATCGTTAAAATTGAAGATTATACCAATCAGATTGGATTCAGTGAAAGAACTGATGCCGTAGTAGAACCTCGACTGAGTTTACAGTGGTGGGTAGATATGAAAAAAATATCTGAGCCTGCATTGAAAGCAGTGATGGAAGGGGAAATTGAATTCCATCCTGCCAAATTCAAAAATCTCTATCGCCATTGGATGGAGAATATTAAAGATTGGTGTATCAGTCGCCAATTATGGTGGGGACACCGCATACCTGCATGGTATGCTCCTGATGGAACTTATGCGGTAGCGGCAACAAAAGAAGAAGCATTTCAAAAACTCACTACTCACAATTCACAACTCACAATTGACGAAATTCGTCAAGACGATGATTGCTTAGATACTTGGTTCTCCAGTTGGCTATGGCCTTTTGAAGTGTTCAAGGGATTATCCAATCCGGGTAATGCAGAAGTAAAATATTATTACCCAACCAACACATTGGTAACAGCCCCTGAGATTATTTTCTTCTGGGTAGCGCGTATGATCATGGCAGGTGAAGAATACATGAAAGAAATTCCTTTCAAACATGTATACTTTACGGGTATTGTAAGGGATAAGCAAGGAAGAAAAATGAGCAAGAGTTTAGGTAACTCTCCTGATCTCCTAGCACTCATTGATCAATATGGAGCCGATGCTGTAAGATTTGGTATCATGATCTCCTCTCCCGCAGGTAATGACATCTTATTTGACGAAGCTGCACTAGAGCAAGGCCGCAACTTCAACAACAAACTCTGGAATGCATTAAAGCTTATCAAAAGCTGGGAAACCAGAATAGAAAAAAGCTCACAGCTCGCAGCTCACAGCTCACAGCCTTCTCCCACCTTCGCTACCGACTGGTTCGAATCGCGCTTACAACAAGCCAAAGCAGAAGTAGAAACTCTGATGCAGCAATTCCGTTTAAGTGAAGCATTGAAAGTATTGTATTCATTGATATGGGATGATTTCTGTAGCTGGTACCTCGAATGGGCGAAACCCGGATTTGAGCAACCCGTTGATCCAGTGGTGTACGAAAAAACCCTTACCTATTTTGAAGAGATGATGCAATTATTGCATCCTTATATGCCTTTTATTACAGAAGAAATCTATCATCTGCTAAGAGATCAGCCTGTTGATTTATGTGTGAAACAACAAACAGTTGCCGGTCAGGTGAACAAAGGGATACTTGATGCTGGAGAATTATTGAAGCAAGTGATTTCTGCTTTGAGAGACGCCAGAAATAAAAATCAGATCAAACCTAAAGATCCTATCAAGCTGCATATTGAAACCAATCAACAAAAGCAATATGAAAGCATCTCAAGTATTCTCGCGAAACAGATCAATGCTGCTTCTATAGATTTTGAGACTACTGTATCCAATACCATTGTGGTAGCTGTTGAAAAAGATAAATTCTTTATTGAGACAGAACGTCAACTGGATACCACTGCATTAAAATCAGAGTTACTGAAAGATCTGGAGTATCAGAAAAATTTCCGTGATAGCGTCATGAAAAAATTGAGCAACGAGAGATTTGTTCAAAATGCAAAACCGGAGGTAGTTGCACTCGAGCAAAAGAAATTAGCAGATGCTGAAGCACGTATTCAAAACATTGAAGAGAGTTTGAAGAACCTGTAACATGTCTGCCAACTTACATATCAGAGAAGCCAATTCAAATGACAGAACTGTCATCAGATCATTAGCGGAAAACACTTGGCCTGAAGCATATGGAAAGATCATATCACAAGAACAGATACGTTACATGTTAGACATGATCTACAGCGATGATGCATTGTTGGAACAAATGCAAAAGGGACATCAATTTTATCTCGCTGAACTCAACGATCAACCGATTGGATTTGCTTCTGTATCAGAAGAAGGGAATCAAGGATGTAAACTAAATAAGCTTTACATCCTTCCCACCATTCAAAAATCAGGAGCCGGAAAAGCGCTTTTACAAAAAGTTATTGCGTACACAAAAGAAAAAAATCACACCCGACTCTTCTTACAAGTCAACAAAAACAACCCTGCAAAGGATTTCTACACGCGTATGGGGTTCACTATTGCTGAAGAAGTAAAACTGGATATAGGGAATGGATTTTTTATGGATGATTTTATCATGGAGTTGGTCTCTCCTGAGGCGAGATAGGTGTTGGGTATCGGGCGATCGGGTAATCAGGTGATCGGGTTGGGAGTATTGAGTAATAAAACTGTATTACTATTTGCCATGATCCATCCGCCATTTGCAGCTTGTCGCTTGCAGCTTGAAGCTAGATGCTAGCAGCTCACAGCTCAATACACCAACACATGCGTCTGCTTAATAACCCCCATCACAAACACACTTTGTACATGTCCTAGATTCTCTGCCTGACTGAGTTTGTTCACATGAAAATTGTAATAGTCATCCATGTTTTCGGCTACTACTTTTAGCATGAAATCGAACTCACCTGAAATATTATAGCATTCGATCACTTCATGCATTTCCAAAATACTTTTAATAAAGCGTTCTCCTGCATTGCGATTGTGTTGTTTGAGGGATACATAACAGATCACCATCAATCCTTTCTTGACTTTGGAATGATCCAATAAAGTAGCATACTGTCTGATCACCCCCTGCTCTTCCATTCTTTTGATTCGCTCATGAACAGGTGTGGTACTCAACAATACTTTATCAGATATTTCCTTTACCGTAGCCCGTGCATTTTGCTGGAGAATGCGTAGTATGGCCAAATCCTTATCGTCCAATACCAATGGACTCATAGTGGATTCGGCTGTTTGACGGGTTTTAGCCATATGATTTACACGTTTTATTCTTTCAAAATTACATTTTTATCTATTTTATCCTAATTTTATTTAATAATGTAGAATATTCATCTATAAATATAGATTTGCACTTCATAAAAACACTATATGTCTACACTAACATCTTCTATCGACTTCAACCTGAAGTATAAAGTGGCCGATATCAGTCTGGCAGACTGGGGCCGTAAAGAAATTCGTTTGGCTGAGGCTGAAATGCCGGGTTTGATGGCATTACGTGCTGAGTATGGCGCTTCACAGCCCTTGAAAGGTGCTCGTATCGCAGGATGTCTGCACATGACCATCCAAACTGCTGTTTTGATTGAAACATTGGTGGCTTTGGGTGCTGAAGTGAAATGGAGCTCTTGTAATATCTTCTCTACACAGGATCAGGCTGCTGCTGCAATTGCTGCTGCAGGTATTGGTGTATTTGCATGGAAAGGTCAGACTTTGGAAGAAGCTGATTGGTGTATTGAGCAAACTTTATTCTTTGGCGGTGCTGATCGTCCATTGAATATGATCCTGGATGATGGTGGTGATTTGACCAACATGGTATTTGATAAATACCCTGAACTGGTTCAGCATATCAAAGGTTTATCTGAAGAAACCACTACCGGTGTTCACCGTTTGTATGAGCGCATGGCAAAAGGTACTTTACCCATTCCTGCGATCAACGTGAACGATTCTGTTACCAAATCTAAATTCGATAACAAATACGGTTGTCAGGAATCATTGGTAGATGCGATCCGTCGTGCTACTGATGTAATGATGGCAGGTAAAGTAGCTGTTGTAGGTGGTTATGGTGATGTGGGTAAAGGTTCTGCATTATCTCTGCGTGGTGCCGGTTGTCGCGTGATCGTTACCGAGATCGATCCGATCTGTGCATTACAAGCTGCAATGGATGGCTTTGAAGTCAAGAAAATGATTGATGCGGTGAAAGAAGCGGATATCGTTGTAACTGCTTCCGGTTGTCGTGATCTGTTAACTGAAAAACATTTCCGTTTGATGAAAGACAAAGCGATCGTTTGTAACATCGGTCACTTTGATATTGAAATTGATATTGCTTGGTTGAACAACAATTACGGTCATACAAAAGATACCATCAAGCCACAGGTTGACTTGTATAATATTGATGGTAAAGATGTGATCATTTTGGCTGAAGGTCGTTTGGTGAACCTTGGTTGTGCAACCGGACACCCTTCTTTCGTAATGAGTAACTCTTTCTCTAACCAAACACTGGCTCAGATTGAATTGTGGAACAACCATAAGAACTATGAGAACAAAGTGTATGTGTTACCTAAGCACTTAGATGAGAAAGTAGCTCGTTTACACCTTGCTAAAGTAGGTGCTGAACTGGATGAATTAACTGATGAGCAAGCTGAGTACCTCGGCATCTCTAAAGTAGGTCCGTTCAAAGCTGAACATTATCGTTATTAATCCTAGTGTGATTTTTATAGAGCCCGGTACTAGTTACCGGGCTTTTTTATAGGATGGCCACCGTGCAACTCTGTGCCGAACTCTGAGTAACACTGTGGTTAACCACGGAGTCGCACAGAGTTGCACGGTGTTTTTGTTGCTGTTTTTTTTACTTATTTTTCAGTTTCAAACTTGCCTTCATGAAAAAAATTTTTGTCTTTGTTGTATTGTCAGTATCTGTTTTGTTGTTGACTGCTCAGGATACTGAACCCATACATATTATTCCGAATCCATCTTCTGTAATGGTAGGTAATGGATACTTATCATTAAAACGTGATATCACCATTCGCGTTGATGGAGAAGGTATAGAGCATATCATTGATCAATTCAAAGACAGACTCTCAAAAGCAACGGACACCCGTTCTAAAATTGTACAAAGTAGCGCAGATATTGAACTTCAGTTGTCAAAAAATGAAGACCCTGCATTGGGGACAGAAGGATATCGTCTGATCGTAACACCAACCAACATAACGATTCGTGCAAATAAACCTGCCGGATTGTTTTATGGTATGCAATCATTTTTTCAATTGTTACCTAAAAGATCAGAAGCGAATAATGCCATTCGCATAAAACAGATCCACGACTGGAAAATCCCGGTTGTTACCATCACCGACACCCCTCGTTTTGGTTGGCGTGGACTCATGTTTGATGTCAGTCGTCATTTCTTCACCAAACAGGAAGTAAAACAATTCATTGATGAAATGGTGCGATATAAATTCAATTTATTGCACCTGCACTTAACCGATGATCAAGGATGGAGAATTCAGATCAAATCATTACCACAATTAACAGATGTGGGCGCCTGGAGACCTAAACGTGAAGGCAAATGGGCCAATACACCCGACCCTGCTCCTGATGAGCCAAAAAATTATGGTGGATTTTACACGCATGAAGACATTAAAGAACTGGTTCAATATGCCAAAGAACGTTTTGTAAACATCTTACCAGAAATAGATATTCCCGGTCATAGCATGGCGATGCTGGCAGCTTTCCCGGATTTGTCTGCCACTCCCGGCACAAAATATTGGGTGAATGCAGGTGAAAAATTCATGGAATGGCCTGCAGGTGCACATTTCTATGCTTTAAAAGACAATAACCTCTCTCCTGCTAACGAAAAAGTATACCAGGTATTAGATAAGGTATTTACAGAGGTTGCACAACTCTTCCCATTTGAGTACATACACATGGGCGGTGATGAAACAGCGAAGAATTTTTGGGAAAAAAGTGAAGAGATCAAAGAACTGATGAAAAGAGAGAACCTGAAAGACATGGATGCTGTTCAGAGCTATTTTGTTAAACGAGTAGAAAAAATCATTCGTTCAAAAGGCAAGAAGATGATGGGATGGGATGAAATTCTAGAAGGCGGTCTGGCTGAAGGTGCTTCCGTCATGAGTTGGAGAGGTATGAAAGGAGGTATTGCTGCTGCAAAAGCCAATCATACCGTAGTGATGTCGCCAACAGACTTTGCATACCTGGATTATTATCAGGGCGAGAAAACGGTAGAGCCTCCGGTATACGCAGGACTAAGACTGCAGAAAGCTTATCAATTCGATCCTTTGCCGGATAGTGTTGATCCCAAATTTATTTTAGGTGGACAAGCCAATCTCTGGACTGAACAAATCCAGAATTTCAGAACCGTACAATATATGTTATGGCCACGTGCTTTAGCCATTGCAGAATCGGTATGGTCACCAAAAGAACGCAAAAACTGGGCAGACTTCGTAAATCGTGTTGAACATCAGTTTGACCGTATGAATCATGCCAAAATCAGGTATAGCACTGCCATGTATGATCCGATTATTTCTGCACGTTATGATGCCCAAAAGAACCTGGCATTGGTTGTTGATAAGGAAATTCCCGATATGGATATTCATTTTTCGATTGATGAAAGTAATCCTGATCACACTTATCCTAAATATACCGCCCCATACACCCTACCCAAAGATGTTGCCACAGTAAAATTCGTCTGCTACAAAAATGGCAAACAGGTAGGAAGACAGATCAATATTTCGGTGGAGGAGTTGAAGAAGAGGGTAAGATAATAAGCCGCACGCTTCACGCTACAAGCTGCAAGTAGTATTCCTTTATTTCTCACGTGCAGCTTGTAGCGTGAAGCTTGAAGCTCAAAACTCGCCGACCCTCCCGCCGTTCATCCCAAACACCCTCCCCCGCTCCTGTAACTCGTCACAGGAAACAGCCCTTTAATATTTCATTAAGAAATCGGCTGCAATGCCTATCTGTACTGCATTTCAGGGCAATGTTAACATTGCTTAACATTGGCATTAACACCACTCATAATAAGGTTGCTGCAACGCTTGTAACTAATCACAATCCACTTCGTCTATATATCAACACGTTCTACTTTTGACTTGTCAATCAAACAAAAGAAAACGACAAACTATTTATAACAACATTAATAAAGAAACAAAATGAAAAAGTTATTCATCTTGACCTTAGCGGTCATCGCCCTTGGAACCAGCGCTTTTGCTGATACCAACAAAAAAACAAAATACAATGGTGCCAGCCATTTCAGTTCTACTTTCACAGGTGTGAAAGAAGTGAGCTGGAGCGCTGATGAAAAATTTGAAAAAGCCAGCTTTTTGGAGAATGGTATTAAGAAAGAAGTATTCTATACCCACGATGGTGAGTTGATCGGTTCTACCAAGACCTATGCTTTTGATAAATTACCTAAGGCTGCATTACAAACCATTACCACTAAATACACTTACCCTGAGTATCAGTTGGAAGAATGTATTGAATTCACGAATTCAGTAGGAGAAACCAGCTATTTTATCTCTATGGAAAAAACAAATCAGAAATTGGTACTTGAGATCTCTGAAGCAGGCAGTGTGAGCATTTTCTCAAAAGAGAATAAATAAGACGCAATTTTCTCAGTCTATATATCTACCCGGCCCGTAAGCCGGGTTTTCTTTTAACAATCATCCTCACGAACATTTTGTCAGATACTTAGTCCTATTCCTTAACTTCCGTTCGGATTATTACTCAACTGTAACCGCGGATTTTGGGAATGAATTGCCATGCTTCTATATATCGATTCTTATTTTTTTTCTCTGCATGTATCAGCATCATCCCATGCATGGCACAAGAATCCAAACTTAAAGAAGACACTGTTTTTTTTCTGGCCAATAAAAAGGGGTTATTGGGTAAACTGGGAAGAGCCGTATCCGTAAGTGGTAGAGAAGATATTATCACTGAAAATAAAGGAGCCATTAAAAACGAAGAAGTTTTCAACCCTTTTCGCGGAAAAATCATCCGTCAAATAAGAGTTGAAAAACTATCATTTGATAAGTCAGTCAATGATACAATAAAAGTACAACGTCGATTGATCAATGATATCAGCGATGCATTGTATACCGGAACTACCAACAAGACCATTCTACGTAACCTTTTTTTTGTAACCGGAGATACATTGTATCCTTATCTCATTGCTGATAATGAACGATTCCTACGCGAACTCTCTTTTCTTCAGGATGCCAAAATCGTTGCTACAGAGGTAGAAGATGATGAAACTGCTGTTGACATTACTATTCGCTGGAAAGACCTATTCCCAATTGGAGGTAGTGCTGAAATAGGCTCACTCAAAACCATCAGTTTAGAGCTGAATAATGATAACTTATTTGGCTCAGGTGATAGAATTCAATTTCGTGGATTATATGATCTGGACAGAAGACCGGATTTTGGTTCTGGCTTTGAATACATCAAGCGAAATATAGGCGGTAGTTTTTTAAACCTGATGTTTGGATACCAAACACATGCTCCGGCTTTCAATAGTGGCAGAAGAGAAGAGAAAGCCTTGTATTTACGTGGAGAATTACCTCTGGTGAGTCCTTATCATTCATGGACTGGCGGATTTGAGCTTTCTGAAAGGCACACAGAAAATGGTTATATCAATGATTCATTGTATAAAGTAGACTTCAAATACAAATACCAAAATATAGACGGATGGTTGGCACATAATATTGGCGCCAAGAAACAACTCAAAAAGAATTTTACTTCGAGATTAAAAAAATTTATAGGCGTACGGGCTGTACAACGGTTATTCAACGATATTCCGGAACAGTTTAAAACCACCTATAATTTTTATTACTCAAATGTCGAAGCAGTCTTAGGTGCTTTCACCATTTTTCAACAAGATTATTATCATACCAACTTTCTATACGGTTTTGGTCGTAATGAAGACGTTCCGGAAGGCTTCAGCATGACTTTTCTTGGAGGATGGGTCAAAAGAAATCAGGTAGAAAGACCCTATGCCGGCTTTGATTATCAAAGAAATTATTTTTCGGATAGTAAGAATTATGTGAATTATATCATTCGCTTTGGCACTTATTTCAATCAAAACAGGTTTGAAGATATCAGTGGATTAACAAGCATTGAGTATTTCACCCGACTGCGTAAGATCAGTGGCTCGAATTGGTACACTCGTCACTTCTTAAGTGGTAGCATTACCCAACAAGTAAAAACGGTTTTGAATGAACCGTTGAGATTGACCAGTATTTTTGGTATACCGGAATTTAGAAATGAATTAACAAGGGCGTCTACCCGAATTACCGCTAATTGCGAATCTGTGTTTTACAATACCCAAAAGAATTATGGATTTAGTTTTGCGCCTTTTATTTTCAGTAATATTACTTATCTCAAAAGTATCGGAGAAGGATTTGATAAGGGAGATATTTTCACCTCATTTGGAACAGGTGTAAGAACCAGAAATGAAAACCTTGTTTTTGGCACTATGGAATTAAAAGTATTTTATTATCCACGTACTACCGATCGGATGACACCCTGGAATCTGACATTCAATACGGGTTTACGCTTCAAATACAATAGCCAGTTATTGAAACGCCCTGATTTTGTTCAGGTGAATTAGAATGAATAGCATTCAGCTGATTATGTATGATGATTGAACGCGGATGATCATGATTTTTTATGATCAGCGCAGATTAGATGGAGTTATAATTGGAGATTACTCATCAAGCAAGTGTAGACTCATGGTTTTTAACATTCCGATCATCATAAAATGTACCTGAACGTCAACCTTTTCGTCTAATTTTCGTTTATAAACATAAACACAATTACTATGAAGAAATTATTTACCATGATGGCTATGACCGGCCTTTTGTTCACATCTATTTCAGCTTGTGCACAGGATAAATCAAAAAGACCGAGTCCACCCGCAACAGTATCCGAGACTGTTGGAGATACAAAGATTACCATCGACTACAGTCAACCTTCTTTAAAAGGACGTGAGTTTGGAAAAGAGATTGAACCAAAAGAAGGAAAAATATGGCGTGCAGGTGCCAATGAAAAAACATGGATTGAATTCAGTAAAGATGTGACCATTGAAGGCAAGCCATTGGCTGCCGGTAAATATGGCTTTTTCACACTTAAAAATGGCAAAGACTGGACACTGATCTTCAGCAAAAAATGGGATGGATGGGGAACGCAATACAATGAATCAGATGATGCATTGAGAGTGAATGTAAAGCAAGCTGCAGATGGTGCTTCTGAAGAGCAATTGACTTATACCATTTCAAAGGCTGGCGTGGTTACCCTCGCTTGGGGCACCATGAGGGTTGGTTTTACGGTAAAATAATCCGTACATATATTTTAGCCACAGATTCACAGATTATTTCTTGATTCTGTGGCTTTTTCGTGTAAAAACAGAACCTTTGTGTTCGTCATATGTAGTTTAGAGTTATGGTACAGGCATATAATTTTTTAGCAAGTTGGCAACTCTTTCCCGAAAAATGTGATTTTCAATCCGGGATCCCTCCGAAAAGTGGTAATTACAAAATAGAGTCTATAGATCATGGTCATGCTTTGAGTATTAGCATCAACTGGGTGTCGATGGATAATGAAGCTTATTATACCCAATACAAGATCATTCCTGACGGTCAATTACACCATTTTGAAAATACAGAGCTGGCAGATGAGGCTGAAGCCAGTATCGAAAACTCTTCTACCCTTTTATTCAAGTTTTATAAGACCCAGCAGATCATTTTGGAAGTCAAGCATGAGATCATGCCCAATGGTTATTTGAAACTGACTCAACAGGGATATGACAAAGACAATAAGCCTTTTGTAAATATTGAAATGTATCATAAGCAACTGAGTGTTCTACCATACGCATCATCTGTAGCCGGAGTCGCCATCAGACCTACTAAAGAAGGTGTGATCAAACACAAAGCATTGTCGGCTATGGAAGATCAAACCAATATGCAATTGGATCAGATACGTCAGCAGATTGAGTTATTGGCGAGACAAGCACAAGAGATCAGAAAAAGAAAAGAACTCAGCATGATGATCTATGAAGCGAAACTCAGCTTCAAACCGCAGATCGGACATATCTATCATCTCTATGAAAAAAATGACGGACAACATATTCTTTCTCTGGTAGCACCTCAGGAATGGGGTGGCTCAGGGCCTTTTAAACAGTTTGTCTCATCCGTCCGTTTATTGGCTGATCATACATGGGTTGAAGTGAATTAATTGCAGGTTCTGCTCTCCCATTGAAAAGAGTATATTTGAAACATGGTAATAGATCATATCGCACGTGCAGCCATTTACTATCAACTTCATCCAGGAATAGAAATTGCACTTCGTTATATTCAAACCACCGATTTCTCGAAACTGGAAAATGGTAAATATGAAATAGCGGGAGAACAAGTATTTGCTATCGTACAAACATATGATACCAAAGATCCTTCCACTGAAAAATTAGAGGCACACAAAAAATATATCGACGTTCAATATGTAGTGAGTGGACAAGAAAAAATGGGACATGCGCTTCTTAAAGCACAAGTTCCATCTCGCGAATATCAACCAGAAGATGATTTTATGTTGTTTGATGAAGCGCCTGATTTCTTTTCCCTTGTTACAGAAGGTATGTTCACCATTTTTTATCCATCAGACCTGCACATGCCTTGTATTCTTCATCAACAATCTACTTTGATTAAAAAAGTAGTGGTCAAAGTGGGTGTAGATTTTATTTGAGATGATCTTTAATCCCATAAAGACTCCCCCCCTTCGAGAATAATCGATCAATTCTTTTTTCTGTTGCAGGATCTTTCATAACAGGCGGTGCATGATGCGGTTTGATGCGTGCGTCTACGATCATCGGTCCTTCGCAGCCCCAGTGTTTATTGCGTATAAACGAAGCAATACCATATATATCATGCGATGGATTACTTCTTGTATAAGTCACCCATAAATAATTACCTAGTTTTTCTCCGGTAAATGAAGCATCATCACAAAGAACTATTTGTACAATTCCTTTTAACGCTGGTAAATGATGTGCTAATTGTGCATTCAACTGTTCGATCTGTAAAGCTGTTTTTTCTGCATTTACAAAAGCATCCGCTTCTAAGCAAATAACACCGGGCATTGCAAGTGATGCTTTACCGAATCCATTTAAACCATTCAACACAGAAGGTATTTCGGTAGCCAATGTTCTCAACACTTCTCCATACGCCGCAAATACGACTTTACTTCCTGTATTCAAGCCTGTTCCGGAATAATCCAACGTATCAATGGTTGTATTGGTGTGAAAATGAATATCACGTGTTAGATCGATACGTTCAAACAGGTATTCAAAAAATTCCTGCACATGATGTGTAGTTAATTGTTGTGTATCGTCTGCTGTTATGAATAAAAACTTAGCCAGACTCAATTGTCCTGTTCCTAAAATATGGTTAGCGATTGTTAAGAGTTCTGCCGGTTGTTTAGTAGGCAAATAAGGTGTATATCTCTCACTTCCAATAGCCAATAACAAAGGGTGCACGCCTGCAGCATCTACCGCGTGTACTTCTTTCACACCGGGAATTTCCTGCGGTATTGCATCTCCGGTAATTTCATGGATCAGTTGTCCAAAACTGGTATCTTCTTGTGGGGGCCTTCCAACGACCGTAAAAGGCCAGATTGCATTTTTCTTGGCGTATACTTTGTGTACACGCATTAACGGAAAGGGATGTTGTAAACTATAATACCCCAAATGATCTCCAAAAGGACCTTCCGGTTTGTTTTCACCCGGATACACTTCACCGGTAATGACAAAATCAGCATCGGTACTCAAACAAAATCCATCTTCATATGTGTATCGAAAACGCCTTCCGCCCAATACACCGGCAAAAGTCATTTCACTGATTCCTTCCGGCAAAGGCATGACTGCTGCAACGGTATGTGAAGGTGGTCCGCCTACAAAACAACTTACTTTTAACGGCAACCCTTTTTTGTTCGCTTTTGTTTGGTGAACACCAATGCCTCTGTGTAGCTGATAATGCAATCCAATCTCTTTGTCTTTTGCATAATCATTCCCATTCAATTGGATACGATACATACCCAGATTGGCTTTCATGATACCCGGCTGATCCACATCTTCTGTATACACTTGGGGTAAAGTAACAAAAGCACCACCATCCATCGGCCAATGATGTATTAAGGGCAGATCACTGATTTTTATTTCACGGTACAACACCGGTTTATTCCACGGATCTTTTAAGGGTAATGCTTTGAGCGCGGCAATGCCAGTACGAATATTTTGCAAAGGTTGTTTAATCGCCTTGATCGGGTCACCCTTCAGTTCAATCAACTTTTGAACTTGCGCCAGGGTTTCGCGGAATATAAACCTGCTTCTATCCAGTGTTCCGAAGATATTGGAAGCTGCTCTGAACTCTGTTCCTTTTACATTTTCAAATAGTAGTGCCGGACCTCCCATCTCGTATACACGTAAGTGAATAGCCGCCATTTCCAAATATGGATCTACTTCTTCTTTAATGCGTATTAACTGACCATTTTTTTCCAGATCAATCAGGCAGGATTCGAGTGATGGGTAAGACATAGCTTTAAAACATTGTTGGCTGCAAATAGTTGAGCAGAAGTATTCCACCTGCAAAATAAGTCATTACCCATAAGTGTGTTGCGGAACTGCGTTTTATTTCCGACCTTAATACCATTCAAAACCCTAAACAACCAAACTATGTTACATCATTTTACAGACCATGTCAATTGGCTATCTTTCTTTCTGAGCACGCTCGCCTATTTTCTGATTGGTGCCATTTGGTACAGCTTTTTATTTTCGAAAGCCTGGGTACGTTTATCCAATATTGATATGAATGATCCTAATGCCAAAAAAGGAGCCGGTGCTATCATGGGTATCAGCTTTATTTTCATGGCTATTTCTTGTGTTGGGTTGACTATTTTTAGACAAATGGTTCCTATGAATAACTATATGGATGCTTTTCATCTGGGTATCCTATTATCAATAGGATTCAGTACTCCGGCTATTAGTATTGGGTACTTGTATACGAAAAAGCCATTTGCTCTTTATCTCATCGATTGTGGGTATCATATTGTGGGTCTTACTGCTGCCAGTGTTGTGATGCACTACTTAGGATAGCTCCTCTTTTACTCTTGTTCTCTGCGGTAAAAAATACGCTACATTAACCGCAGAGAATAAGCGTAAAAGAGATATCGCGGAGAATTTCTTTAGTTCTGAGTACCTTTGTATTATGACAAAACTCAGTGTGAACATCAATAAATTCGCCACCCTAAGAAATAGTAGAGGTGGAAATAATCCGGATGTCATTAAGGCTGCCATGGATGCTGAACGTTTTGGAGCAGATGGCGTGACCGTACATCCTCGTCCGGATGAAAGACATATTCGCTATGATGACACAAGAGCCATTCGAAAAATCATCACCACTGAATTTAATATTGAAGGCAATCCAACAGAACAAAAATTTGTAGACCTGGTATTGGAAACAAAACCTCATCAAGTAACATTGGTACCGGATGCATTGGGACAACTCACCAGTGATCATGGATGGGATACCATCAAGTACCAATCATACTTGATTGATATCATCAGTGTTTTTAAAAAAGCGGGTATTCGCGTTTCCATATTTGTGGATCCGGTGATTGCAATGGTGGAGGGTGCCGCTTTAACAGGTACTGATCGTATAGAGCTATATACAGAAGGTTATGCCAAAACATTTGCATCCGGCAATCATGCGGCCGCTGTTGCACCCTATGTTGCAGCTGCAGAAAAAGCAAAAGCATTGGGATTGGGTATCAATGCCGGACATGATCTGGATCTCAGCAACCTGAAATACCTGAAACAACATATTCCCTATTTAGATGAAGTGAGCATTGGTCATGCATTGGTTTGTGATGCTATTTATTTGGGATATGAGAATACTGTGCAGATGTATAAGCGTCAACTCATTTAATGATGCAGCCACAGATTAACAGATTCATCCTGCTTTGTACAACGATCATTTCATTACAATGTGCTGCTCAAAAAGTACAACCCCTCTACCCCATTCCTACAAAAGAACAATTGGCTTGGCATGAAAAAGAGTTTTATCTCTTTATCCATTTTGGTCCGAATACCTTTACCGATAAAGAATGGGGTGAAGGAAATGAAGACCCGAATATTTTCAATCCTACCGAACTAGACTGCAGACAATGGGCGCGTATTGCGAGGCAAGCCGGGGCCAAGGGCATCATCCTCACAGCTAAACATCATGACGGATTTTCATTGTGGCCTAGCAAACAAAGTACCCATACGGTTAGAGAAAGTAAATGGAAAAATGGCAAAGGTGATGTGGTAAAAGCGTTATCCGAAGCTTGTAAAAAAGAAGGGATTGAAATGGGTGTTTATTTATCGCCCTGGGACAGAAACCATCCGAAATATGGAACTCCGGAATACAATGATGTGTACATCGCAACGATGAAAGAGCTGTTTACCCACTATGGACCATTTTTTGAATTGTGGTGGGATGGCGCGAATGGCGAAGGCCCCAATGGAAAAAAGCAAGTGTATGATTTCAAAAGATTTGAACAAGCGGCTTTTTCCTTTCAACAACCGCTGATCATCTTCAGTGATATTGGTCCAAGCATTCGCTGGTGTGGCAATGAAAAAGGATTCATTGGCAATACCAATTGGAATTTATTGGATACCGCAGGTTTTACGAGAGGACTGGGCGCACCACATGTGGATACCCTGAATCAAGGTAATTTCAATGGTAAACATTGGATACCTGCTGAAGCAGATGTATCTATTCGTCCGGGCTGGTTTTATCATGCCAGTGAAGATGATCGAGTAAAAACACCGGATGAACTATTCAATTTGTACCTGAAGTCTGTTGGCAATGGTGGCAACTTATTGCTGAATGTCCCACCCGACCGAAGAGGGTTGTTTCATCCTAAAGATTCTGCGGCTTTGATGGGTTTTGCTAAGAAAAGAGCGGAAGCATTTAGCCATAATCTTTTCAAAAAAGCATCCGTTTCTACCAATAATCAAAGGGAGACAGCACTCAGACATTTGATAGATGAAAATAGTAATACTTATTGGACATCAGACAGGAATGATCAGGCTGTCATTCAACTAAAGCTTCCCTACGCGGAAACTTTGAATGCGGTAGTATTGGAAGAAATGATTGCTTACGGACAAAGGGTGATTCGTTTTTCGATTGAAGCGAAACAAGAAGACCAGTTTGTAAAAGTATTTGATGGAACAACGATCGGCCGAAAAAAGATCGCAACTTTTCCTAAAGTAACAACCAATGAAATCAAGATCATCATTCATGAATCGAAAGCGTCACCTGTGTTAAGAAGTTTATCTGCATTCTATATTCAATCCATGGATTAGCCATCACCCATACGCAATTAGCCAACCCCCAACTCCATAAATTAATTATCTTTGTATCATGACAGCATCTACTCCTATTGTTGGTATTATCATGGGCAGTGACAGTGATTTAAAGATCATGCAGGCTGCTGCTGATATCCTTACTCATTTTGATATTCCTTTTGAGCTAACCGTAGTTTCTGCGCATCGTACGCCGGAAAGAATGGTTACTTATGCAGAAACAGCTAGAACAAGAGGATTACAAGTGATCATTGCTGGTGCGGGTGGAGCAGCTCATTTACCCGGTATGGTTGCAGCCATCACCACATTACCTGTGATTGGTGTGCCCATCAAATCTTCGAACTCGATTGATGGCTGGGATTCAGTCTTGTCGATTTTACAAATGCCAAACGGCGTACCTGTTGCTACTGTAGCATTGAATGCTGCTAAGAATGCAGGTATATTGGCAGCTCAGATCATCGGTAGCCATCACAATAAAATAGCCGAAAAACTAGCTGCTTACAAAAAGCAAATGAAGGATGAGGTAGGAGAAAAAATTGATGGGTTAAAGAATGCCTGGCCGAATCAATTTGATTAAATACCTTCTTTATAGTTTTTCGATTTGCTCCTTTAGTCCTTTTACATCCGATGGACGAGCAGCATTCAGTTCCCGTATCACTCCTTTATCATCAATTAATAAATAGCGAGGGATCGTGTAGGATTTTCCATCCCAGAAAAGTTTCATCAGATCATCTCTCAATGCATCAGATGTTCGAATATGGTGTCCAGTCAATTGAAAATATTGAACCATTTTTTTCCACTGATCATCGCGTTCAGCAACATCCATAGAAATATACAATGTCTCCACGGATCGGGATGCCAATACTTTTTTTGCTTCCTCTTGATATTTAAACTCATCCTTACAAGGTCCGCACCAAGTAGCCCATAAGTCAATATAGAGTTTCTTCCCTTTAAATACTTCTTTGAGCGCTTTGAAGCTATTGATTTGAGTAGGGTTTTTGATAAAGGAAATGCCTTTATTTTTTTGACTAACCACTCCATGGAAAGCTTTTATTTTTTGATGATAAGGCTGTAAGAATGGAAGATAAGGTGCAGCCGAAGGTAGTTTAGAAAAGTTTTCATAGATATCAATCAAAGGTTGTTCAAACTTTTCCTGAATATACATGAAATGCAATTCTCTGGCTTGCGTTAGTACTCCGATTTCTCCTTTGAAATATTGCTGGATATCTTCAAATTTTTTTCGGATAAAAGCACTTTCATCCTTAATAGTAGTATCACCTTTGAACCAACGTATTCTATACAAGTTTGCATTGATCATATTTTCAGCATACCACTGATATGCAGGCAGGAATTTAACAGAAGAGTCATTCAAAGGAAAGTGATCCAATACTGCATCCCAATAGGCAGCATACTCTTTCGGAAATTCAGAACGATACGCAGGACTTGTTGGCGAATAAGTAATTGGATAAAATCGCTCTGCCATTTTTTGCACCAATATGGTTGCATACAAATAGTCGATATTTTTTTTAGCAAAATTAAAGAAACTACTATCGACCAATTTGGCATCGTATAGTTTACCGAATTGTTCGGTATATTTTTGTTTCTCGGCTTCTACATGTTTAGATAAAAGCTCAATGGTGCTATCATTTCTGAATAAAGGAAGAATATCCCGATAGTATTTAGGGATAAAAGATTCATTCAATAAAACCTGCCCATCTTTATTTGAGCCTGTAATCATAGGCTTTGCAGAAGTAGCTGTATCAATGATCACTTCTATATTGTCGCCAGACTGCACAAATAGGTCTATCACACGATCCTTACAAATTACTTTTAGAAAGCCTGTCTCAGTAGGAGAACAAGATATGCTAATAGAACCCTTCTCATCTAATAAGACATTTTTTCTAGCTGCAAAGAAAATGGCATTATTCACCGGTTTTATAATGGAAACTTCTGTATGGGGACGATTCAGAAAAGTATATTGAATCCTTGCTACTTGAGTCTGTGCCATCAAGTATTGATAGCTAAAAATAAACAGTACAACCATTATACAACTTCTCATAGCATCATTGTTTGTGCTTTCAAATTACTGATAATTACTTTGAGAAGATGTTAATGATTGTACTGAATGATTGATTATTTTATCATGGCGATCAATTATTCCCCGGCATTTCCATTTTACAACCTTTTCTTTCCATCAACAGAAAGATGGTTTCCATAAATATGCTTTCAATACCTCCATCTCTATTGGAGAGGAAATAAATAAAGGTATCTTCTTGCGGCAAATAACGAAATGCAGCCTGAAAACCTTTAACACCGCCATTGTGTCCACGTAATTGAATACAATTCGGATCTTCCAGCATCCAGCCCAATCCATAGTGTACAAATGGTGGTTCTTGTTCCGGTCTTGATTCTTTGGTCCAAAGTCTTTGCAGACTTTCCTTACTGATCAGTTTCCCATCCATCATTCCTTTGATCAAGAGATGTAATTCCTGAACCGTTAAAAACAAGCCTCCAGCAGAACTCCATTTGGATGGATCATTACCCTCTCCAATTTTTAGGCTATCTTTTTCAACATAATAGCCAGTTGCAATGGGCTTTTTCGCATCGTAATGAATTCCTACCGGTTGTAGCAATCGCTCTTTTACAATTTGTTGGTAGGGTTTACCATAATGCAACTCTAACAATTTACCCAGCACAATGAACCCGGAATTGGAATAATGTAACGACTTACCCGGCTCCATCGATACCGGTTTCATTCCATTGACCAATTTCATGTGGTCATCAATGCTAATGGTCTTGGACTCACTGTAATCCGGACTTTCAAAGAAGTCGCCCAAACCGGATGTATTGTTGAGCAAATGCCGGATCGTAATGGCATCCGATCCTGTGGTCAATGTTCCCGCAGGTAAATACTTTTTAACCGGTTCATCCAACACCATTTTCTTTTGTTCTACCAGTTGCATGATCAAGACTGCTGTCAATGATTTACCAATAGAACCCAAGTTATAACGAACACCATCTCCATTAGCGATCTTCAGTTCTTCCTGAGCCAAGCCATTAGACCATGACCATCCATTGTCCTTTCCCTGTACCATCAAAAGGGTTCCGGAAAACTGATTGGCCTTTGCTTTGCTCGCTAAGACAGAGAGGTCGGTTGAAGTCAGGAGCTTTTTTGAGGTCTCAGTTTGTGCCTGCAACTGAAAAGAAATCAGTAAACAAGCGATCCATACATGTTTCATGTTGTTCGATTTTAGGATACGAAAATGAAACATCAAAACAACCTCTCCTATCACATGGTTATGTGGTTGAGGACAAAAGTATCAAGCAGCATAAGGGCGGTAAATGGGCAAAAAGCGAATGTCTGATTTTTACATTATTTATCGATCGCTAATAATGTGAATTGTGCTTCGAGTGACAGGGAGGATTCCTTCAGCATGTCAATCCAACTGCTACCGTAGCGTGCATACCATCCTGAAATATTATCTACTCTTTCCTGTAAACTATCATTGGGAAATAATTGTGCTTTCCATTTTTTGAGTTGTTGCTCTTCGGTTTGAAACTTTCGTTTTTCTGCCCGCAACATTTTTTTCTCCAACTCCTCGATTCTTTTCAAGGACTTTGTTTGTAGAGATTGTACATGAGGCAATAATGTTTCATCAATACCTGCTGCCAATTGTGCAATTTGATCATACCATTGTTGTAAGACTTCCTGTTCCCGACTCAAACTAATTTGTTTTGAAGTCCTCGATTTTACCATTGCGGTAAATAACTGATCTGCTTTTTGAAAAATATTGTTCGTACTCAGACCGAGTTGTTGCATTCTTTTTTCTTGTTCTTCAGTGATTAACAAAAAAGAGTTGCGTAAGATTAACACCGGGTAAGGAACATGAATCGCAGCGAATACATCTTTCAATTCCAACCAATAAGCCAATTCTCCGCCGCCACCAATAAAAGCAATATTGGGTAAAATGGTTTCCTGGAAAGCGCCCCTCAAAATCACATTGGGACTAAAACGCTCGGGGTGTGTGCGTAATTCTTCCAGTATTTGATCATGCGTGAATTGAAGTCCTAAAGCAGGAACAACAAACAAGTCCCCCTCTTTTTCAATTCGCTCACGTTGATTGTCGATCAGATAAAACAAGTTGATCGCTCTTCCACCTGCCTGAACTTTATAATTTTTTTCAAGCTCACTGATGGTCTTTGAGACGATTGTATGTGAAAATCCTTCCAACAATTCTTTTTCAATAACGGATGCAAAGCACTGTTTGAGTTTTGCCTGATCAGGGATCAATACCACCAACCCAAACCGACCGAATAATTCATTGACCAAATAAAGCGTGGCTTCCTGTATCGATCTTCCTTCAACATAGGCTTTCCTGAATATATCTGTCAATTCTTTTCCGTAAGGAAGCACTCCGGTTTGTCCTTCGATAGCCGCCAATAGTTCCAAGAGCTTTTTATCAGCCTTCATTCTCCCTACCGCCCCGGTTTGATTGGTTTTCCAGGTCAGCGGTTGTCCATCGATATGAATCTGTCCGAGTTCATCCAAATCTGCATCTTCACTACCCATATAATAAACCGGTACAAAATGCAGATCAGGCATTTCATTCTTGAGCGCATCTGCCAATTGTATGGCATGTAAGATTTTATAAATGAAATACAAGGGACCAGTAAAAATATTGGGCTGATGGGCAGTGACGACGGTGAAAGTTTTCTCTGATAATAAAGACTGTATTTGTTGCTGAACCAATGCGGAGGTGGTTATTTGAGCATATTGTTCCTCCAATGCTTTTACCAAAACTGTTCTGGGTGTTTGAAATGACTCTCTGGTAGCGATGGCTTCTTTGATTCCTTTAAGATCGGGCGTATGCACAAAAAAAGGTCTGACAGTATCAGCCTGAACAAGATAATCGGTCACGATCTTTGAAAAATATCCGGTGCTTTCGTATGATAATCGGCTACAGTGATGCTTCATAATAAGGAATAAAAGTACAACTTACCTGATATTGCTTATGCCGCTGGTCAATTTTATGATAGTTGATGGACCATAGTCCATAGTCCATGGTAAAAGCCCATTGACCATGGACTATGAACCATCGACTATGGACTACCTACCCAAACCTCTCTGGCTTAAACGCTGAGATGTCCATGCTGAGGGATGATTCATTGACTATTTCGCTGACCAGCTTTCCGGTTCCGGCTCCCAGGCTCAATCCTACCATGGCGTGTCCGGTTGCCATGACAACGTTTTTCCACTTTTGGGTGCGACCTAAATACGGTAATCCATCTGCCGAACAAGGTCTGTATCCATACCAGATATGTTCAGGTGCAGGCATCGGAACATCAAATTCAGGATAATAGCGTTTTACAGCATCTAAAATACCTTGTACCCTTTGATAACGCGGAGGTGTTTGGGTGGATGTAATTTCCATCGTTCCACCAAAACGAATTTTATTGCCATCCATGGGAGTTAAAGCTACACGCCCCTCTATCAATACGGATGGGTAATTGAGTCGATGCGGAGAATTCTCTAATGTAACGGAATAACCACGTCCGGGCATCAGGGGTATTTTTAGCTGTAGTAATGCAGAGAGCTCACGACTCCAAGAACCCGCTGCTATGACTACTGAATCGGCATCTACGACCTGCTTGGTCGTTCTTACCTTGGTTACTTGCTGCTGATTCTTTTCAAAACCGATTACCTCATCATTCAATATAAAATGAACTCCTTTATTTTTTAAATCAGCAACCAGTTGCGTCATTAGCTTATTGGGGTATAAATGAGCATCGCACTTAAACCATACTGCACCTTTAGCTTCTACAGTAGTGTGAGGCTCTAGCGCTTGTAATTCCGATGCATCCAGCAGTACCGTGTCTGTCAATCCCAAATCATGGGCACGATGCATGATATGTTTTGCATGATCGCCACCCTTGTCTGTCTGAAACACTTCCAATAAACCCTTGTGTTCATAGGCAAACTGAAATTGAGGGAGCTTTGTCCAATCTTCATACATTTTCTGACTCAGGATCGCAATATCACGTAAAGGAATGGCCGAACGTTCCACATGCTCGGGTGTAGCACTGCGCATAAATTTTAATCCCCAGTCGATGAGACTCAAATTCAGTCTAGGCTGCACGTAAAATGGACTTTTACTGTTCCACATCCATTTAAGACCTTGTTTTACGATACCGGGTGTTGCCAAAGGCACAAAATGGCTCGGACAAACATATCCTGCGTTACCGTAAGAGCAATTACCGGAGATATCCGTTTTATCGATCACTGTCACTTCATGACCTGATTCAGACAAATAGTAAGCGCTGCTCAATCCAACAATACCCCCGCCAATAATAACAACTTTCATAACTGAGTTTTGAGTCACAAATGTCGCTCAAAACTGGTTCCTTTTCATCTTTTTTTAAGACTGTTCATTTATGAAAAAGGAGTTTTAAATTTACAGATACGATTGCCATATGGAAACTTACGGAAAGATTATTTTGATTGCCATGCCCGCTTTCTTATTGCTGGTATTATTTGAAAAATGGTATGGCTGGTATCGAGGAAAAGAGACCGTTCGTACACTGGATATGATTTCCAGTTTGAGTTCAGGCATTACCAATGTAACAAAAGATGTATTGGGATTGAGTCTGGTAGTAATCAGCTATGAGTGGATGGTAAATAAACTGGCTATTACCCAAGTACCCAATGGATTCTTCACTTATTTGATCGCTTTTATTGCGCTTGATTTTGCCGGATACTGGATCCACCGCATAGCACATGAATACAATATTTTTTGGAACAATCATATCATACACCACAGCAGTGAAGATTTTAATCTGGCTTGTGCATTGAGACAAAGTATTTCATCGATCATAAAAATCTTCACCGTATTTCTTTTACCTGCAGCCATCTTGGGTGTACCCGGACAAGTGATTGCCATCGTAGCGCCTTTGCATTTGTTTGCGCAGTTCTGGTATCATACCCAGCATATTGGCAAAATGGGTTTTCTGGAAAATATCATTGTTACGCCTTCACATCACCGTGTACATCATGCGATCAATAAGGAGTACATGGATAAGAACTATGGACAGATTTTCATTATTTGGGATAAACTGTTTGGTACTTATCAGGAAGAGTTGGCTGATGTACCTGCCGTGTATGGCATTACAAGACCGGTAAGAACCTGGAATCCGATCAAGATCAATTTTATGCATTTATGGTTATTGATCAAGGATGCCTGGCATGCGCAGCGTTGGAAAGATAAATTGCGCATCTGGTTCATGCCTACCGGATGGAGACCCGATGATGTTGCCGCAAAATTTCCTGTTTATAAAATTGAAGATGTTTATCATTTTGAAAAATATGATACCGGTCATACAAAAACGATGGTGACTTGGTCATGGGTACAACTTACCATCACACTATTGTTCATCAGCTACTTATTTGGAAATATTGCAGCCATTGGAAGTCCCAACATGTTTATATACGGCGCTTTTGTTTTTCTTCAGGTCTATGCTTTCACGGAACTGATGGACAGAAGTAAATATGCCTGGATTTGGGAGACATTCAAAACAATATTCGGATTATCGATACTATTGCAAAGCAACGATTGGTTTGGCTTATCCCAATACACATCATTAGCTGTTCCAGTTCTCACAGGATACTTTGTATTATCTCTGATGGTCTGCCTCTATTTTGTACTCAAAGAAAATATAGAAATAAGAAATGTAAAATAAGATACAAGAAACAAGGTACAGGGTACAAGAAAGGTTCAAGAAACAAGTTTCAAGACACAAGTGAGCCTTGTTTATCAAAACTTTCTGTCTTGTATCTTGCTCCTTGAAACTTCCTTGTGTCTCGTACCTTGTGCCTTGTTTATCAAAACTTTCTGTCTTGTATCTTACTCCTCGAAACTTCCTTGTGTCTTGTACCTTGTGCCTTGTTTATCAAAACTTTCTGTCTTGTATCTTGTTCCTTGAAACTTCCTTGTGTCTTGTACCTTGCGCCTTGTTTCTTTTCTTCTAAACCGTTTCCCCTTCCAAATCATAATCATATGCTTTGGTAATTTTTACCTGTACAAAAGTTCCCGGTGTGAGTTTTTTGGATGAGTGTACCACTACTTCATTATCTACTTCTACACTATCAAATTCGGTACGACCTAAATAGCGGCCGGCTTCTTTTTTATCGATTAATACTTTGAAGATCTTACCGATTTTCTCTTGATTTTTTTCGTAGCTGATTTCCTGTTGTACTTCCATCACTTCCTGTGCGCGTTCAGCTTTTACTTCAGCGGGAATATTATCTTCCAGATCATACGCACTGGTATTTTCTTCATGACTATAACTGAAAATACCTACCCGATCAAAGCGATGTTCACGAAGAAAATCTTTCAATTCTTCTACATCTTGTTCTGTCTCACCGGGAAAACCGGCGATAAGTGTGGTTCTTAAACAAATACCCGGCACACGCTCTCTGATCTGATGGATCAATTCAGTCATTTCTTCGCGCGTAATATTTCTGCGCATGGCTTTGAGCATGTTATTGCTGGCATGTTGCAAAGGCATATCCAAGTACTTGCAGATATTATCCCGTTCACGCATTACATCCAGTACTTCCAATGGAAACTTACTGGGATAAGCATAATGCAATCGAATCCATTCCAATCCTTTTACATCTGCCAATGCATTCAATAAACGGGGCAGTTCTCTCTTCTTATAAATATCCAATCCGTAATAAGTCAGCTCCTGGGCAATCAGCATAATCTCTTTGACTCCTTTCTTCACCAAGCTCTCTGCTTCTGCTACCAACTCTTCAATGGGTTTGCTGACATGTTGTCCACGCATGAGTGGAATGGCACAAAAAGAACAGGTACGGTTACAACCTTCACTGATCTTCATATATGCATAATGCTGTGGCGTACTGAGCAATCTTTCCCCTACTAATTCAGATTTATAATCTGCTTCAAATTTTTTCAGGATCAATGGAAGTTCCATAGTTCCAAACCAGGCATCTACTTCAGGCATTTCAGCCTCCAGATCACCACGGTAACGTTCACTTAAACATCCGGTCACATATACTTTATCCAATTTCCCTCTGCGTTTCAATTCCACCTGATCCAAAATGGTATTGATACTCTCTTCTTTGGCTTTATCAATGAATCCGCAAGTATTTACGACTACAATATTGTGATCCAGTTTTTTATTCTCATGTACCACATCAATATCATTCGCACTTAATTGTCCGCTGAGTACTTCACTGTCTACCAGATTCTTACTACAACCTAGTGTAATGATATTAACCTTGTCTTTTTTGAGTGTTTTCGACTTCATAGCTGGCTGCAAAGGTAGGGATTCGAAGATGAAGCCATTAAGCATTACGCGTTTCTATGGATGACATATACATCCAACAACTTTCCGCTTTGCTGAATGGATTCCAATTTCGAAAACCCCGTCTTGACCAAAACAAATGTGGAAGCTGTATTGTCAGGTTCCGTAATGGCAAAAATTTGCCGCTGATCGGTATGTTCAAAAACCCAACGGAGACCATTGATTACCAGTTCCTTTGCCCATCCTTTTCCCTGTGCCCAAGGCATCAGGGCGTATCCAATATGAAAACCATCTCGATCCGGCATCATTAAAACAGAAAATGTTCCTGCAAATGCAAGGGTTGATTTTTCAGCTACATGATACCGTCCAATTACGGAACCATCCTTGTACAAATGGATATTTTCCTTTAAAAAAGCACGACATTCTTCCTCGGTTTTGACCGGACGGATATAACGCATCACTTCGGGATGGCTATTGAGAGCAAAAAAATCGGCTTCATGGGTAGCATTAAACCGATTGACTACCAACTGATTAGTATGAAACATATTTATTTTTTAATCTTTTTTTAAGTTTTTACCCATTATCCGATGTAAAGGAAGCATTTTTGCAGGGCAATTTTCCGTCGTATGAAGAATGTTTACCGATTTTTCTCCAAACCCGGATTCCTGTCCACCAACTATACAATGAAGTTTTTATTCATTGCATTTATAGGTGTACACATACCGTTGATCGTTTTGATCATGGCAATTGCATTTCATTGGATCACTTTGGATGGCTGGAATATTGTTTTTGTTGCATTATTGGCCACATTGGTTGCAACAGGAGGCACCTTATATCTATTACGAGGGTTATTATGGCCTTTACATGAAGCAAAAAAAGCATTATCTGATTATACCGGTAAAAAAATCATCCCAACACTACCCTTGCATTATCCAGATGAGGCCGGACAATTGCTTCAACAAGTACAGTTGACGATTGACTCAATGGATGGGTTATTAAGAGAAAGAAAAGATTTATTGGCTTTATTATCACATGATCTAAGAACGCCTTTTGCACAAATGAGTCATATTGGGTCTTTGATCCAGACAGAAAAAAACCTGGATACGATTCAACACTATGGTGTATTGGTGCATAAAACAGCTACTGAACAACTTCGCTTTATAGAAGACATGGTTATGATTCTTGAAGGAGGAAATGAAGAAAATCAATCGCATGTGTATGAAAGTATAAAGATTGATCAGGTGATTAGTCTGGCGGTTGATGCACAACATATATCCGCTTTGTCGAAACAGATTCAAGTACAGAAACATAATATTCCGGATGTATGGGTGAAGTGCAATCTTCGTTTATTATCGCAAGCCATTTCGAATATTATCGGTAATGCCATTAAGTTTTCTCACAGAGGTGGGGAAGTCATTATAAAAGTGCATTTATTCAGTGGACATATTCATATCCTGATTGCTGATAAAGGGGTGGGATTTGAATCAGGAAAGGCGGAACTTATTTTTCAAAAATTTACTTCCGAAGGGCAATCCGGTACTGAGGGTGAAATATCCGCAGGTATTGGGCTTTATCTCACACGCAAGATCATCCAAAACCATGATGGTATGATTGCTGCTTTTAGTGAGGGAAAGAATAAAGGAGCCGTATTCACGATACAGTTGCCGATTGCCAGCTAAGTGTTATTTATGGATCTCACTTGAGAAATGGAAACTGATATCAGGATTATTGGTGATCTCTGTATTCAAAAACCATTCGCTTTGTGCCAAGTATACCGGATGACCATCTTTATCCTCAGCTGAATTTTGTTGTTTGAATCGCAGAAAATCTTCCAGCTTCTTCGCATCATTACTGGTTAGCCAACAAGCTTTGTAAAAAGGTAAGGTCCTGAATTCACAGGCTGCTCCATATTCTTGTAACAAACGGTATTGTATCACTTCAAACTGGAGTTCACCCACACAGCCAATGATCTTTTTGGTACCGCCATATTGCGTAAACAATTGTGCAACCCCTTCATCTGTTAACTGACTGATCCCTTTTTCCAATTGCTTGGTCTTCATGGGATCTTTATTCACCAACTCCTTGAATATTTCCGGTGAAAAAGTGGGTATCCCGGTGAAATAGAAATCCTCTCCTTCTGTCAACGTATCACCAATTTTGAAGTTGCCGGTATCAAATAAACCTACCACATCACCTGCATAGGCATCATCGATCACATCTTTACTGCGTGCCATGAATGTATAAGGGTTACTAAAACGCATATCCTTATCCAAACGAACATGGTGATAATATTTGTTACGCTCAAACTTTCCACTACATACACGCATGAATGCAATACGATCACGGTGCTTGGGATCTAGGTTGGCATGTATTTTAAAGATGAACCCGCTGAATTTATCTTCCCCTACTTCAATGGTACGTGTTGAAGTATTTCTGCTGCGAGGAACAGGTGCAATTCGAATGAAAGTATCCAGCATTTCTTTTACACCGAAATTGTTCACTGCACTACCAAAAAATACCGGAGCAATTCTAGCGGTGAGATAATCGTCTACTTTTAATTCTCCGTATACGCCATCTATTAACTCTACATCTTCCCTTAATTGTGCAGCGTCTTTTTCTCCTACTTTTTCATCGAGCAAAGCAGACGACAAATCATCAATGGCAATGGTATCATCCTCTTCTGCTTTTGTACTCGCAGTAAATAAACGCAGATTCTTATCATGCAAATTATACACCCCTTTGAATTCCTTACCGCTATTAATCGGCCAGGTCATGGGGTGAAGAGAGATATGCAGTTCTTTTTCAATTTCTTCCAGTAGATCAAAGCGATTTTTACCGTCACGGTCCATTTTATTGATGAAAACGATCACCGGTGTATCGCGCATCCTACATACTTCCATCAATCTTCTGGTTTGGTCTTCTACCCCATTCACACTGTCTACTACCAGAATAACACTATCCACTGCAGTGAGTGTTCGATAAGTATCTTCAGCAAAGTCTTTGTGTCCGGGTGTATCCAGGAGATTGATCAAAATATCCTTGTACTCAAAAGACATCACGGAAGTAGCCACTGAGATACCTCTTTGACGCTCGATTTCCATAAAATCAGAAGTGGCGTGCTTCTTGATCTTGTTGCTTTTAACAGCACCCGCTGTTTGAATAGCACCACCAAATAAGAGTAATTTCTCCGTAAGGGTTGTTTTACCGGCATCCGGGTGGGAAATAATGGCAAAAGTCTTGCGACGGTTGATCTCTTTTTCGTACTTCATGTTCAATAGATCCGAAAGAAAGGGTATTTGCTCTTTCTTTCAGGGCGCAAAGGTACAATTTGTTGGGTTATGACAAATTACAGGACGCTCTTCTACCTATAAAAAACCAGCTTAGCATGGTGATCTAAGCTGGTTCTACTGATGAAAAAAAGAAAAAAGGTTGCAAGAAACCCGTTCATCTAATCTAATACTTCATGATCTTGGCTTCTGCTTTGCCATCTGTAACAGTTACAACCCAATAGGTATCATACACCGATTCATCCAGGTTCTGGTATTTATTTTCTTTTAGCAGCAAATTGACCAGCATGGGCGTGGAGTTGGAATGTCCGGCTACCACCACTGTTTTACCCTGCATTTTTAATAATTCCTCTGCAAAGCCTTTTAGGTTTCTGTGATCATACACCTGAATTTCTTTACCTGTTTTAACTGACAATGGATCAACAGTTGATTTGGTGCGTTTAAAATTGGTAGAATAGATAGCATCCGGCTGATACATTTTTAACACCTCGGGTATACGAGCAGCACGAGCTGTACCTTCAGCACTTAATGGCGGATCTGCCTGCATCATGGTAGAACCTTGGGCAGTGGTATCTTTCTCAGCATGGCGCATCAAAATAAAAGTACTGGTTTGTGCGTAGGCTTCTGTTGCTGTAAGGAATAACAAAGCAACCAGAAAACGAGTAAATATCTGTTTCATTTTTGACAATTTTCGAGCCTAAGATAAGTGTATACCCTGTTGTGTCCATACCGTTAGTCCATTTTATAAGGTATTCTTCACATCTTTTTCCATCCTTCACTGTTATTTTTGATCTGTTAGGATTGGTATCATTTTTGGAGTATACGATCTGCCATTCATTTTAAACAAATCGATTATGAAAAGAATCATTACACTGGTATTGCTCATTGTATTGTATCAGGGACTGCAAGCACAAGGATTGGGCGGTTTATTAAACAAAGCCAAGAATGCTGTGAGCGGAAATCAAACAGGTTTGAGCAATGATGATATTGTATCCGGATTGAAAGAAGCGTTGGTAACAGGTTCCACAAAAGGGGCGAATCTTTTATCGCAAACAGATGGGTTTTTTGCGAATGCTGCACTAAAAATATTGTTGCCACCGGAAGCGCAAAAAATCGAAAAAACATTAAGAAGTGTTGGACTAGGTAAGCAAGTAGATGATGCTATTCTAAGCATGAACCGTGCTGCCGAAGACGCCTGTAAAAGCGCAGCGCCCATTTTCTCAAATGCGATCAAACAAATGAGTTTTCAGGATGCAGTTGGCATTTTAAAAGGATCTGATACTGCTGCGACTTCCTATCTGAAAAGCAAAACCACGAACCCTCTTACAGAAGCATTTCGTCCTGTAATAGAAAGCTCACTCGAGAAAGTTGATGCCACTAAGCATTGGAATACACTCATTACCAGTTACAACAAATTACCATTGGTTCGCGATAAAATCAATCCGGATTTAGCAGCTTATGTTACTGAGCGATCATTGAGCGGTATTTTCTATCAAGTAGCAGTAGAAGAAAAAGAAATCAGAAAAAATCCTTTGGCGAGGACAAGTGATATCCTGAAAAAAGTGTTTGGAGCGAAATAGAGAGGGATTTCTGATGTCGGATGTCTGTTGTCTGATTTGAAATACGGGAAAAACTGTGCAACTCTATTACTTACTCTGCGAAACTCTGTGGTTAATTTTTTACCACAGAGTTTCGCAGAGTTGAAAACGGAGTTACACAGTTTTTTTTGACTTTTTACTTTTTACTTTTGACTTCAACTCCCCATCAAGCAAACTGAATATCATCCACAAAAGGCATTTTCCTGAATCGTTTACCGGTTGCTGCAAAAAGTGCGTTAGCCAATGCCGGAGCGATAGGTGGCAAACCGGGTTCTCCTAAACCGGTTGGATTTTCTTCTGATGGTACAAATTGAACCACCACATCCAATGGTGTATTACGCATCCTTACAAAATTGTAAGGACCGAAATTGGTTTGTACAGCAGCACCATTATTAAAAGTGAGTTTGGTGTATACGGCATGTCCCAACCCATCTACCACAGCACCTTGTACCTGATTTTCAGCACCACTCACATTCACCACTTTACCACAATGCACCGCACAATACACTTTTGTAATGCGAGGCTTCCCTTTTAGCATTTGTATTTCTACTACTTGCGCCACATAACTATTGAATGAAAACCAAGTAGAGAATCCACGATACGTATTCGCAGGTGTTTTACCCCAATTACACATTTTTGCAACGAGTTCTATCACGCTGATGAATTTATCAGGATCATAGGCCAATTTCCCAACCGGTTGCTCTTTCGCTTTTTTCAATAATTCCAAACGAAATGCTACCGGATCTTTTTTGAGTTCATGTGCTACTTCATCCATAAAAGATTCATTGGCAAATGCCTGAACATTATGTGTAGGAGCACGCCATGGACCCGTAGGAATATTAGTGGGCAAACTATGGCTTTCGATTTTCAGATTTTGAATTGCACCTGCAGGATAAGTATCCGGACTTCTTCCATTACTTAAAGATGCAAAAGATTGATGCCATGCTTCCAAATTACCGTCTTTAATAGCCGCTTTGAACCGGAACATACCACTGGGCCGATAAAAATCATTCTGCATATCATCTTCACGCGACCATTGCACTTGAACAGGACATTGTGCTGCCTGAGATACCAACGCAGCTTCTACACCATTATCAGGACGTAGTTTTCTACCAAATCCTCCCCCTTGTCTGGGCAAACCCAATGACACATTGGTTGCCGGTATATTCAGCTCTTTAGCAACTGCTGACACCAGACTTTGTGGTACTTGTGTAGGACCATAGAGTTCTGCTTTTCCATCACGTACATCTGCATAAAAATTCAAAGGCTCCATTTGCGCATGTGAAAGAACAGGCACTTCATACATCACATCCAATACTTTGGTAGCAGCAGACATAGCAGCATCAACATCACCATCGTTTCTATTAGGAGTAGCGGCGGGCTTACTCAATAATTCGCGAAATGCTTTTTCATGGTCTGCTGTACTTTCTAGTTTGGAAGCATCTTCCCAATTGATTTTTAAAGCGGTTCTTCCTTTCATGGCAGCCCAGGTAGAAGTAGCTAGTACTGCTACACTATTTTTCACTTGTACTACTTTTTTCACTCCATTCACTTTCAAAGCAGCACTGTCATCAAATGACTGCAGTTTTTTTCCATGTGCAGGCGGACGAGCTACCACAGCAAATAACATTCCTTCTTTTCTGGTATCAATACCAAATAAAGGTTTACCGGTTACAATGGCTTTTGCATCCACGTCTTTAACACGTGTTCCAATGATGGTAAAATCTTTGGGATCTTTTAAAGGAACATTCGTAGGTACCGGCATTCCGGCAGCTTTAGTAGCCAGCTCTCCGTAGGATAATTTCTTTCCGGAACTTTTATGGATCACAAAACCTTTCTCAGCATAACAATCAGTTACAGGTACATTCCATGTATCGGCAGCAGCAGCTATCAACATGGCTTTAGCTGTAGCACCGGCTTGTCTGAGTGGTGCGTATCGGCTTCTGATAGCGCCACTACCGCCTGTGGTCTGACTGCCATACTTGGCATCCAATGGGGCGATCTCTACATCTATGGTTTGCCAATCTACATTCATTTCTTCAGCGATCAACATGACCAACGACGTTTTCACACCCTGACCAATCTCTGGATTGGGAGACATCAGTGTGATCTTTCCATCCGGTGAAATTTTGATATAAGCATTGGGGGAAAATGGAGTGGCTTCTGTATTGTCTCCGGTCTCGGAATTACTCAATGCAGAAAAACCAACCAGCATACCGCCACCGGCGATCATGCTTACTCTTAAAAAGTTTCTTCTGGATACAGATGGATGACTCATGACTTACCTCCTTTTGATGCAGCCAGATGAATGGCTTTACGTATACGAACATTGGTACCACAACGACAAATATTGGTGATCGTTGTATCAATCTCTTCATCAGATGGATTCGGATTTTTTTTCAACAATGCTGCAGCTGCCATGATTTGTCCGGCCTGACAATAACCACATTGCGCCACATCCATCTCTATCCACGCTTGCTGTACAGGATGGTCTCCGTTTTCACTCAGCCCTTCAATGGTAACCACCTTTCCATTACCCACTGCAGAAACAGGTAACTGACAAGAACGTACAGGACTTCCGTTGTAATGAATGGTGCAGGCTCCGCATTGTGCAACACCACATCCATATTTGGTTCCAACCAGATTCAATTGATCTCGCAGTACCCAAAGAAGTGGGGTATCTGCATCTACTTCAACAGACATTTGCTTGTTGTTGACAGAGAGCGTATACTTTGGCATTTGAAAAAATTTATTGACGTAATAAAACGATTGTAAGCTAAGCATTATATCAGAAACAATGAAAGACAAGGAATTAAAATCGGTCAATCAATCTATTGACCTTTAGATAGAAAATACTTATTCATGTCGACTTCCATCTACTACTTTGAAAACATGCAAAATTTGTGGAAACAATGCATCCATAGTTTCAGCTACTCCTTTAACAGAACCGGGTAAAGTGATCACCAAACTGTCATTTACAAATCCAGCAACCCCTCTTGATAACATGGCAAATGGAGTTCTTTGCTGTCCGTATTGACGGGCTGTTTCCATGATACCGGGAATGGGACGATCGATCAAGGGTGCAACGGCTTCAGGTGTGATGTCTCTTGGGGATAAACCGGTTCCTCCGCTTAATAAAATCAACTTACATCCCTCTGCTGAAAACTTTTTTACCAAATGTTGAATTTGATCGCGATCATCCGGAATGATTTCATAATGTGCAATTGAAACATCCCATTTTTCAAGTCTCTTCATCACTGTTTTTCCGGATACATCTTCTTGTTTGCCCGCTGATACGGTGTCGGAGCAAACAATCACCGCACAATTAATAGCGGATCTATCCATTCCAGACTTATCTGATTTACCACCTGATTTTTGTACCAATTTAATATTAGATATCTCCACTCCTTTATCCAAGGGCTTTAGCATATCGTACATGGTCAATGCAGTCACCGATGCTCCATGCATCGCTTCTACTTCTACACCGGTTTTATAGATGGTATGGACTTCAACTGTAATTAATATGTTCAAACCATCAACTTCATGTTTGATGGCTGCATACTCTATTGGCAAGGGATGGCAATCAGGTATAACATCGCTGGTTTTTTTGATGGCCAATAATCCGGCTGCACGTGAAAATTCAAATACATCTCCTTTGGGTACTTTTTTTCCCAGAATCGCATCAATGGTTTCCTGCTTTGATACTGTTACAGTAGCAATGGCAATGGCTTGTCTAAGCGTATTTGATTTTGATGTGATATCTACCATAATTATTGATTCACTTTCCATTGATGGGTTTCATCTTCCAATATTTCAGCTCCCCAAACCGGCAATTCTGCCTTGATTCTTTCTACCAATACGTTACAGGCTTCTGTTGCAGCTTTTCGATGTGCAGATGATGTAAACACAAATAAACAGATTTCACCTGCTGCTACTTTACCGAGACTATGATACACATGCATACATGTAAGTGGGTATTCAGCAAAAACAGCCTCTCTTATCTCATGCATTTTCTGTAATGCCATTTCTTCATACGCTGTATACTCAATGGCTACTACCTTTTTACCTTCTATTTCATCCGCACGTACCTGACCCAGAAAAATACTATGTCCACCAATGTCTGTTTTAGTACTGTGTTTTTGTATGCTATCCGCAATAAATGCACTACTGATAGCTCCTTGAATAAAAATATTTTTAGGTGTACGTTCTTTCATACTATTTCTTTTCTGCAAATCTGATCCAAGACAAAATACCGCCTTGTAAACTATATACTCTTTTTGTATCGCCCCATAAAGCTGACAACTCTTTTGCAGCTTGTAGGCTCCTCATTCCTGACTGACAAAATACAACAACTGTATCATTTTTAAGTTGTCCGGCTGATTCTTTTAAATCTGAAAGCGGAATACGTAGATGGCTGAATGTGTGAACAACCGGCAATTCATGCAGTTCCCTTACATCAACAATATCAATATTTTTCTGACTCGCCAACTGATCAAATTCATCTGCGTTGACTTCTAAAGTATTTTGGGGTGATGAACAAAGCCATACATAATCAATGGATTTAAATGCAGTTGCATCAGTAGGTATGAATGAGGATGTCTTGGACTGTGGCGTTATTTTAACAGTAAATACCTGATGGTTATTGAATTGATAGGTTAATAACTGATTCACCAACGGCTCTCCGATACCTGTAATCAATTTAATAACTTCTGCAGCCTGCATAGCACCGATGATACCGGGCAACACACCTAATACTCCTGCATCCACACAATTCAGTACAGAACCCTCTTTGGGTGGATCAGGGAAGATATCCCGATAATTGGCAGAATGTTCTCCTGTTGGTAAAAGATGGTTGAATACAGCTACCTGACCTTCATATTGTGATACAGCACCATACACTAATGTTTTATCCAACAACACACAAGCATCATTGATCATATAACGGGTAGCAAAATTATCGGTACCATCTACGATGATATCATAGCCTTTTATCACATCCAATGCATAGTGATTGGTGAGATGAAGCGAAATGGCTTCTATATGAATATCTGAATTTAACCGACTTAATTTTTTTGCTGCAACTTCCGCTTTGTTCTGTCCAATATCATCGGAAGTAAATAATGTTTGTCTGTGTAGATTACTTAATGATACTTGATCTCCATCAACAATTCCGATATGCCCAACACCAGCACCCACCAAATATTGTAGTGCCGGACAACCCAATCCACCCGCACCAATCACCAACACCTTTGATTCCTGTAAAAGCTGTTGCGCCCTTGTACCGAAATTCGGCAAGATCATTTGTCGATGATATCGTTCATATGATGATTCTTGGCTCATATTATCCTCCGGAAAAAGGGGGCATGAATGCTACAATATTGTGTTCTTGTAAATTCCGATTATCAGAAATTATTTCCTGATCTACTGCTATTACATATTTTGCTTGGGCTAACAAAGGAAATAGCTGATGAAGAGAAGAAGTCAAAGCATGTATATCTGTACCACCCTCAATACTTAGTTCCTTTGCCCCTACCACTTCAACCAATTGTCCAAAAAAAAGGATCTTCATTATCTACTGCATTAATTTAATGATTCAACTCTACTCACAACAATTCTCGAAAGCCCATGTATATATCTTCTACCTGTAGCGACGTCAGCAGGAGAAATGATAGCTATACGCTGTGATAAAGCAGATGCTTTTACACCATCAGCTTCCGTAATAATCATCAGTTGCTTTCCAATGGCAGTATTAAATATTTCATTCCAAGAGAACACCACTTTGTACCCATCTGATGCGATACAAGTAATGTAATATTCACTCAAAGACTTTGGATCATTACTATCAAATGAGGCTTTTGCTAAAACATCTTTCAATAAAACACCTTTTACTTTTCTCAATACAGACTTCTGCAATACCAGATGATTATAAATAACGATACTATCAAAAGAAATACTATTCAAGGCAGTAGCATCTTCCAATGTAAACCTCACTGTTTGTTTCACTTTACCTTCTACTGCAAAATAATCGGTAGGTTTTGTATCATGCTGTGCAGATACAAACTGAGATACACATAGCATAGATAAAAGAATCAAATATTTCATAGTTACAATTAAGCGGTTGTAAATAATAACTTATATGATGCAACTGCTAATACAATTGCTAAAATTTTCTGCATGCTTGTCTGTTTAAACTTCATCGCGCCAAAATAAGCACCTCCTACTCCTCCTACAAAAGCAACCCCTACATAACCGTACATATCTGTGCTGAACTGAATACCATTGGTCAGCTGCCCCATTAATCCTGATGCAGAATTTACAAAAATAAACAGTGCGCTGATAGCAGCAGTTTGTTTTTGGTCTGTCCATTTGAAAAATAATAACAAGGGAGATAGAATAATTCCACCTCCGATACCAATCATTCCGGATAACAATCCAATCACTCCCCCCATTAACAAAGCTCCGTAAAAATGCGATGGCTGCAAATCACCAATATTCTTTTTCGACGGAATCAATAAACGAACCACAGAAAACAATAAAAGCAGCCCTAATATTTTTTTATAGAGTGTTGCATCAATGGTGATCAATCCACCCACAAATGCCATGGGCACAGAAGCCAATGCCAGCGGTAAAAACACTTTCCATACAAAATGCCTACCTCGATAAAATTGAATAAAGGCGGTGAGTGATACGAATAAATTGAGCAATAATGCCGTTGGCTTCATCACTTCAGGCGCCACACTAAATAAAGCCATCAGTGCTAAATAACCGCTAGCACCTCCATGCCCAACTGAAGCATATAGAAAAGCCACGATGAACAATAATATATAAAACCAATAAAAGGGATCCATACAATAGTTTTAAGCAGATAACAAATGAATGGTAACCAACGCTCCTTGCTCCATACGTTCTGCTTTCTCCTCTATTTCTATCAAACAATTTGCACCTGCAAATGAACGCATCCTATAGGACTCTTGCGCCCCCAATGGTGCAGCTGTTTGTCCATCATACCAACCTTTCAAAAAATGGGTCAGCTGTGTTGTTTTAGTATAGCTTTGAGAGAGCGGCACCTGTTGTCGGATTAACCCGGTTCCCGTTTTTTTCATACCCATGATCACAGGCAGCACATACATATAAAAACAAGTGAGTACAGAAGATGGATTACCGGGCAATCCAAATATCATTTGCCGACCTTTTGTACCAAAGAACAAAGGTTTTCCGGGTCTTTGTTTGAGCCTATGAAATTGGGTAGTAATGCCACAATATTCTGCGGAACGGGTTACAAAATCATAGTCTCCAACACTAACACCTCCTGTTAATAAGACCAGATCACTTTTTTCTAATGCCTGAGATAATGATTCATTCAATCGTTCTATCACATCAGGCACTTGTATCACTTCAATTTGTTGAACACCGTATTGCTGTAACACCGCAGATAATGCAAATGAATTGGCATCATATACTTGTCCGTACTCTAGGGGTTGTCCGGGTTTTTGCAATTCATTTCCTGTGATGATGATAGTAACAACCGGCGAAGGATATACCATTACTTCTGTAACACCAATACCTGCAAGAAATCCAATAGCTGCCGGAGTCAATAAAGTGCCTGATGGCAAAGCCAGTTCTCCTACCTTGATTTCTGATCCTTTTGGTCGAACATTGGCACCGGCTTGTAATTGATCATCTTGAATTGTTAATATGCCTTTTTCTACTACTACTTTTTCTTGCATCACCACCGTATCAGCTCCCGGAGGCACGGGAGCACCTGTAAAAATGCGCACAGCTGTTTTTGATGGCAATGAAATAGACTCCTTAGTTCCGGCCGCCATTTCGCCGCTAATCTGCAATGATTTGTTTTGTTGCCAATCTGTATAGGAAAAAGCATATCCATCCATCGACGATTGTGGATAGGCGGGGATATCTACGGTTGCAAAAACATCAGCGGCAATTGTATAACCCAGTACATCAGGTAATATTCGTAATACCGGAGATAGGGTAACGATATGTTGTTGAATGATTGCCCGAGCTTCTGAAACGCTGATCATAGTTATACTACATTAACATAATTACACTACTATACTTAATCACTCTAAAATTCAAACCCAATTATTTCTCCTGGGCCGAATGGCCCCGTCCCTGTTCCCGGGCTGCATTGGCCTCTGATCATCCGCCGCGGCGGATGATCTGTCAACGCTTCGCTTGACACCGACCCCAATGAGGCCCGTCCACAGGGACTGATTAAGAATTATTTATTTAAAGGTTTCAGTACATCTGAATTTTCTTAATGATTTGTTTATTGTTTAATCACTGGTTTATCCTCCGATCGTGATCATACTTCTGTTTTGAATACTCTCCGCTTGCAATTGCTGATAGTCTTGCGTGAATTGTCCACCCAACTGCGCTGCTTTTGCTGCAATAGATTGATAAATCAAAGGCAACACATCTTCTCCTTTTCGTAAAGGTGTCAACAAATCCACTTCATCTTTGGAGAACAAACAGTTTTTCATTTTACCATCTGCTGTCAATCGCATGCGATTACAATCCCCACAAAAATGAGCACTCATAGTGCTAATTACAGCAAAGGTCCCCTGATGCCCGGGAACCATGAATTTCTTTGCTGTATCATGTTTCTCAGCCTGTAATGGAACGATTGGATATTTTTCCGCGATGGTTGACAGTATCTCATCCATCGTAAAAACCTTATTACTCGTCCAACGATTCCCCTCAAAAGGCATGAACTCAATAAAGCGAACATGTACGGGTTGGTCTTTTGTCCATTCAATAAAATCATGGATCTCCCTATCATTCATACCACGCAGCACTACCATATTGACTTTTGTATGAAAGCCCTGATCGATCATTAGTTGAATATTCTGTTGAACGATCTCAAACTGATCTCTTTTAGTAAGTAGCTTGAATTTATCAGACTGTAAAGTATCCAGACTAATATTAACAGATCGGACATTGCTTTCTTTTAACAAAGCAGCGAACTCATGTAACCGAGTACCGTTTGTTGTAAGAGTAAGTGTAACCGGTAACTGTGCCAATCTTTTGATGATCTCTTTGGCATCTTTTCTCACCAACGGTTCTCCGCCTGTGAGCCGAATTTTATTCACTCCCTGTGCTACAAATATTTTAGCCAGCTGCTCAATCTCATCTACCTGCATCAACTGAGCAGCCGAGGCAAAATCATATTCATCTTCCGGCATGCAATAAAAGCATCGAAGATTACAGTTATCAGTCAATGATATCCTTAAGTAATTATGTATCCGTTGATGGTTGTCTACAATCATTCTTTATAATTTAATCAATCGCTCATAGTCTTCTTCTGTATCCACATCGATGTTTCCGAGTGGAAAGTTAATCAATCCAACCTGTTGTATATGCTGATTTATCAGTTGTTTAGCACCCTTGTCTCCGTTTAACCCGTATAAAGCTTTGAACATGGTTTTATGAAACAAAACAGGAGTCCCAACAATATTATCATACTTACAAGCAACGATGCGCAACTTTGTCTCCCTGTAATGGGTGATCATTTCTTGTAACAAACTGCTCGTAATAAAGGGTTGATCACAAACCGTGATGATCACTGTTTCGATATTCGGATGCTGTGTTTCTAAATACCTGATTCCAGAATGTATAGAAGTGGCCATACCCAAAGCTGCATCCGAATTATATATCTTGATTACATCTTCCTGTACATCTATACCATCTCCTTCTTTCAACACCAACAATACAGGACCTGATTGAAGCGCCAAAGCCGTTGAAACAATTTTTTGTACCAATGTTTGTCCCTGAAAAAGCAAACTTTGTTTAGGTCTACCCAAACGAACAGAAGCGCCTGCAGCCAAGATCAATACTGCTGTTGATGGGTTTTGCATGATAGGTATTAAATGGCTGTTGAAGAAGTAGATTCAATCACTAGATCCGCTCGGCGATGAATCGCATCTTGCTTCTCTTTGAGTGGACGTGTATCCGTAGATGTAAGCTTGGCTTGTATTTCTGCGATAATCGATACTGCAATCTCTTCTGCTGTTTCTGCGCCAATATGCAAACCCACCGGACCATGAATAGCTTCTTTTTGCTTATCGGTTAACTCGATACCATTTTCTGCTAATTCATCCATCATCATTTTCATTTTCTTGTGAGGACCCAATACTCCTATATAAGTGATTGGATGATTCAGCAATACTTTCAATACCGCAAGATCATAGTTATAATTATGCGACATCAATACAAATACGGTTCTTGCGTCGATCTGTACACGTTCCAATATTTGATCGGCTTTACTATGAAAGACTTGGCATGAAGGCATCGGAAATCTTTCTCTACTGGCATACATGGGTCTTCCATCGAGTACGGTGGATTGCCATCCTAACATCTCCGCCATTTTCACTACAGGAATCACATCATTACCGGCACCTACTACTATCAATGAAACCGGAGGCTGTATCAACTCTGTAAATACGATCATCTCTTGTTGATCGATCTGATATTTTTTGAAAGAGGATTTACGCTGACCTATTACCTGTCTTGTTTCTTCCTCTATCACATCTTTTGATAAAACAGGTAAAGAACCTATTGTTTCTTCTTTTTCTGTGAATAAATAACATGATCCATATTGTGGCGCTTTTTTGTCACTCATGGAAAAAAAAGTTACCAAGGATGCATATTGTCTAGATGCTGTCGCTTTTTGCAAAAGTTCAATGATTGCTGCACCTCTCTCAGCTTGTAGTGGTTCTATCAACACTTGTATCACTCCCTGACAACCCAGACCCATTCCGAATTTCGCATCATCTTCATCGGCAGTATCATAAGTTACTAGCATGGCTTTATCAGAAAGAATAACGTGCAAAGCTTTGCGAAAAGCATCTCCTTCCAAACACCCACCACTGATCGATCCTGTAATTTCGGCATCTTCTGTAATCAGCATGCGTGCTCCAGGTCTTCGATAAGATGAACCTTCTACATGCACAACAGTTGCCAAGGCTGTTTTTTTACCTTCTGCAACTGCTTGTTGATAAGATTTTATAATCGAAATGATTTCATGCATGATCAAACTGCTCTATAACAATACGAATATATTACTTACGCTGCGCTTTTACCAACGCAGGTGTAATAACACCCGGAATTTTATTTCCCCAGCTGTTTTTTGCATAATTTAATACATCTGCGATCTGTTCATCACTGAGGTATTCTTGTGCAGGCATAGCTCCTACATATTTTTTCCCATTCACTGTTAAACTAGCGGTAGAGCCTTTCAGTATTACATTGATCAAATCTTTGGAAGGTCTTTTCATGTAATCTGCTTTTGCCAAAGGAGGATTTACTTCCGGCATACCGGCCCCATCTTCCATATGACAATTCTGGCAATACAATCCATATACTTCTTTTCCTCTGGAAATACTTTTTTGTGTCTCACTTTGTATAAAACTACTACCAATGATGACCATGGAACATACAACTGTTACAATCGATATCTTCTTTTTCATACCTGCAAATTATCAAAATAAATCCGATCAAACCTTCGCTAGATCAAAGGGTAATTTCCTGATTCGTTTTCCTGTTAAATCATAAATCGCATTGGTCAATGCCGGCGTGAATGGTGGCAATCCGGGTTCTCCAACACCACCTGCATCTTCATTGTTATCCATGATAAACACTTCAATAGGCGGAATCTCATTAATCTTTGGCATGCGATAGGTATTGAAATTTTTCTCTACCGTCAGTCCATCTTTGAAATGAATTTCATGATTGGTAGCCGCCCCCAATGCCATCACAATAGAACCTTCTACTTGTGCACGAACGGTATCCGGATTTACATACCATCCACAATCGATCACCGCCCATACTTTGTCTATTTTGATTTTACCCGTTGCATCTTTAGACACTTTCACCACTTGCGCCACCGTACTACTGAAACATTCTGTGATCGCTATACCATAACCTTGTTTGGGTTTTCTGTTTTTCCATCCTGACACCTCTTCTACTTTATCCAATAATTTTTGACAACGATCACTCTTGAGGTGTTGCTTTCTGAATGCCAATGGATCTTTACCCGCAGCAATAGCGAGTTCATCCATGAAACTCTCATAAGCAAACCCATTGGTAGATGCATATACTGAACGCCACCACATAATCGGAATCGGCGTTTCAAATGGCACATCTGAAAAGCTGATATTTTTGATACTGTCAAAATAATGTGGTTGAAAACCTTCCAACACACTATCATTCGGTACATCTTTTTTGCTACCCATCCAGTGTCCGATATTCTGTCCGCACAATCTGAACTTGATCGCACTGATCTCTCCATTATTCACAGCACCTTCCGCTCTGTAACTCACTCCCGGACGGAAAGGTCCTTGTGTCATATCATCTTCTCTTGTCCAAATAACTTGCACCGGTGCTCCTGCTTCTTTGGAAATCAAACAGGCTTCATGCGTATAATCTAAAAATGCTTTGCGACCAAAACCACCACCAAGGAAAGTCATATTCACGATCACATTTTCTTTTTTCACGCCCATTTTCTGACTGATATCACCCTGTACCCAGTCAGGTGCCTGAATAGGTCCCCAAATCTCAATCGAGTCTCCTTTATGATGTGCTATACAATTCAATGGTTCCATACAAGCATGGGCTTGATAGGGTGTTTCATAAACCACATCCAATTTGGTTTTTTGTTGTGCCAGGATCGGATCAGGATCACCTTGTTTTTTGGCAGACAATCCTTCTTTAGATTGCAACTCCGCTTTCATTTTTTTATAGATGTCTTCCGTATTCACATAATCAAAGCCTGTATCATCCCATACTACTTTCAAAGCTTTACGTCCCTGCATCGCCGCCCAGGTAGACTCTGCCACCACTGCTATTCCCTCACGATCGGTATCAAATACTTTCATGGTGACTTTGAATACTTTTTTCACACCGGGGACTTTCAAGGCAGCAGTATCATCATAGGATTTTACTTTCCCTCTTAAACGTGGATTGCGTTCTACCATGGCATATAACATGCCGGGTAATGTTTTATCAATACCAAAAACAGCCGTACCATTTGTTTTGAGTGGCGTATCCTGACGAGGAAGTGGCTTTCGAACCAATTTATAATCCTCTATTTTTTTCAGTTGCACATTTTTCGGCGCTTCCAATTTTGAAGCATCTACTACCAACTCCCCATAATGCATTTTTTTGCCGGATGGACGATGGATCACATGTCCGGCTTCCGCATAACATTCTGCAGCAGGAACATTCCATTTATTTGCAGCAGCCGTGATCAGCATTTCACGAGCACTGGCGCTCAACTTGGACAAGTTCTTATAAGTACCACGCACAGTAGAGCTACCACCGGTAATCTGATTGCCATATTTTACAGTATCCCCTTTTCCGAAAATGATATTGACTTCATCGAGATTCACTTCTAATTCCTCTGCAATCATTTGAGGAATGGCCTGATAAGCACCTTGTCCCATTTCAGCGCGGTGACTCACGATGGTGACTTTACCATTGGTATCTATGTGTATCCATGAATTCAGCGATACGCCATAATTCTCTGCATCTTCTCCTTTGATAATGGTAGATGCTTTGGATTCACCGGAAAAATAAAAACCCAGTGTGAGCGCAGTGGCTGATAAGCCGGTGGCTCTAATGAATTTTCTTCTTGATATATCTTTTGGTTCCATGATTGGTCATTGTTGTGGTTGAATAATGTAGGTACTACCCTTTTACGGTCATTTTCTTGGAAGCTTTCTTGATGGCTTCCCGTATTCTTGGATAGGTACCGCATCTGCAAATATGTCCTTGCATGGCTGCATCAATATCCGCATCCGTGGGTGAAGTTTTCTTTTGTAGTAAGGCAACTGCCGCCATGATTTGTCCGGACTGACAATAACCACATTGCGGCACCTGTTCTTCTATCCAGGCAGCCTGAACCGGATGTGAGTTATCATCTGATAGTCCTTCGATGGTGGTGATGGACTTATTCGCGGCACCGATCACAGGAATGGAACAAGAACGAACCGGTTGCCCCTCCATATGAACCGTGCAGGCGCCACATTGTGCAACGCCGCATCCATATTTGGTTCCTTTTAATCCAACGATATCGCGGATAGCCCATAAGAGCGGCATTTGGGGATCAGCATCAATCGTATGTTCTTTCTTATTGACTTTTAGTGTAATCTTAGCCATATAGTAATTTTAAGGTATGATGATTGAGGATAGGTCTGTCCGGAAAAATCCCTTTAAGTTAAAGTTTTTCTTCCAAACAAAAATGAAGTTTCCCCACACAATACCACCCCCACTTAACATGAAAATGGATCGTTTATAATTTTTAGCAAATATGAAAGTTGAAAACAAAAAAAAGATGCCGGATAAAATATCCGGCATCACTCAAAAAAATATCAAATCAGACATCCTACATCAGACATCCTAAATTTCCTAAATATCAATCGCTTCCCCATAAGCCGCAGCAGTTGCTTCTTTCAAGCCTTCGCTCATGGTTGGGTGCGGATGTACTGCATTTAAAATTTCATGTGCAGTGGTTTCCAATTTACGTGCAACAACTGCTTCAGCAATCATTTCAGTAACATTGTAACCGATCATATGGCATCCTAAAAATTCACCATATTTCGCATCGTAGATCACTTTTACAAAACCTTCGGTGGCTCCTGCAGCACTGGCTTTACCACTGGCTACAAATGGGAACTTACCTACTTTGATTTCATATCCGGCTTCTTTAGCTGCTTTCTCAGTATAACCTACACTAGAAATTTCTGGGATGCAATAAGTACAACCCGGGATATTGTTATAATCGATAGCCTCAGGTAAATGATGATGCTTCTTCTCCAGATAAGCCATGTGCTCTGCTGCATTGATGCCTTCTTTGGCTGCAACGTGAGCAAGTGCTTGTCCGGGTGAACAGTCACCAATTGCATACACACCTGCTAAAGAGGTCTGCTGGTATTTGTCAACGATGATCTTTCCTTTTTCAGTTTTGATACCGTTTTCTTCCAGACCAATATTTTCGATATTAGCTACCACACCTACTGCACTCAATACTACATCTGCTTCAAGGGTTACGATGGAACCATCTTGTTTTTTTACTTGTGCTTTCACACCCGCACCTGAAGTATCTACTGATTCTACAGAAGCATTGGTCATGATCTCAATACCTTGCTTTTTGTATTGCTTCTCCAATTCTTTAGAAACATCTTCATCTTCTACCGGAACAATACGAGGCATGAATTCAACGATGGTTACTTTGGTACCCATGCTATTGTATACATAAGCAAATTCAACACCAATCGCACCACTTCCTACAACGATCATGCTCTTAGGTTGTTCAGGTAATACCATCGCTTCGCGATAACCGATTACTTTTTTACCATCCTGTTTCAGGTTCGGTAATTCACGGCTGCGACCACCGGTGGCGATCACGATATATTTTGCTTCAACAATTTGTTTGCTGCCATCTGCTGCAGTTACTTCCACTTTTCCTTTAGACTGTACTTTACCATAGCCCATGATGACATCGATCTTATTCTTTTTCATCAGGAACTGAACACCTTTACTCATTTTATCCGCAACACCACGACTACGTTTGATAACACCACCGAAATCATGGGTACCGGTTGCATTGATGCCATAGTTAGAAGCATGTTTTAGGTATTCATATACTTGTGCACTTTTTAACAATGCTTTGGTAGGAATACAGCCCCAGTTCAGACAGATACCACCCAGACTTTCTTTTTCAATGATTGCTACTTTAAAACCCAGCTGAGAAGCACGGATAGCAGCAGGATATCCACCCGGACCACTTCCAATAACGATTACGTCGTATGCCATAAGATTTTGATTGATTTAATGATCCAATGACGATGTCATTGCGGATGCGAAAATACTGGAAAGTAGTGAAAAGTGAGAAGTGAAAGGTGAAAAGTGAAAGAACCCAGTATCTTATCCCTCGAAGAATACCCGGATGGTCTGGTAAAACCAGCTGGTATCGATGGAGGGTGTCTTTTGGAGTTGCTCATTGAAACCCTGTAAGCCGAAAAGTCCGGCCATATTTCCATTCCTGAGGGCTATTTCGAGATAACCGGCGGAATTGAACCATGCCAATTTTTCGGTTTCCGGAACGGCCGTATAGTTGGCACTGATCGTTTCGATGACTTCATTTCTTTTAAAAACGATCTTAAAGTTCCTTCCCTTACGATGTTCATTGAATTCAGCCTCTGTGATATTGATCACCACATTTTCAAACTGATCGATGAACAGTATCTGTCCTTCTATCCAATCTGGACCTACGGTTGGTCTGAGCGGGTATTTTTCATCAATCGTGTCTATGGGCTGACCGATGCTATTGAGCTGTGCGGTTTTAGAGAAAGTGTTGATAGCTACGGCAATAGCACTTGTGATCTGTAATAAATTTTTAGCAGCACCCAAGGGTATTGCGATGATCTCTTTAGGTTTTTCACCTGTAATCATGGTCAATAAACCATTATCGGAGCAGATGATGTATTGCTGGCGGTGTTTGGCCATCAACACATATTTCAGGGGTGATTCAAATAAATTAGCAATGATTAGATGAAAAGTACCCGAGGGGAAATGTTGAAATGCATTCGCACAGATATAAGCCGCCTGCGGGAAATTGGTTTGGGGCAGGTAGTGTGTGATATCACAAATATTGACAGAAGGATCCAGTTGCAGGAACTGTCCTTTGATAGCACCCACGAGAAAATCTCGCTGGCCTATATCAGTTGTCAACGTTAGTATGGGCATGCCGCAATAGTAACGTCAGGATACGTCGGTTATTTCACCAATTGTCCATTTTTGAAGAAAAACTTACGAACCAGCTTATCTGTCAGTGAAGGGAAAAAGCGATTCATGAAAACGGTTCTCTTACCGGTGAAAGTGAGTACAAGGGTTCTTTTTCTTTTTTCGATGGCTGCGATGATATGTGTAGCACATTCTTCAGAACTCATCATTTTACCTTCATCCATGGGTGATTCTCCGTGTGATTGTCCGGTTTTATTCAACGCAACATTACGAATATTGGAAGTAGTGAATCCCGGACAAACCCACAATACATTGGTTCCACTTTCGAGTAATTCGGTTCTGAGAGCTTCCATCCAACCATTGACTGCAAATTTGGAAGCGGAGTAACCACTTCTACCCGGCAATCCACGATAACCGGCAATGGATGAAATGCCTACAATGGTTCCTTTGTTTTTCAAAATATGCGGTAAAGCGAATTTCGTACAATAAACAGTACCCCAGAAATTGATGTCCATGACTTTACGCAAAGTATCCAATTCCACTTCTTCAAAAATAGAGCGCATGGAAATGCCTGCGTTATTGATCAGAATATCAATAGTGCCAAATGATTTGATGGTAACATCGATGAATTGTCTACAATCCTGTTCTTTACTTACATCAGCCGTATGAATCAATAATGGGGCACCAGGGTGTGCAGACTGCAGTTGATAAAGCTTATCATAGTTTCTTCCGCAAGTAGCCACTTTAGCACCCAAGACTAAAAATGCTTCTACCAATGCTTTACCGATTCCATCGGAACCACCGGTAACCACTACCACTTTGTTGAGGAATTGCGACATAATTCAAATCATTGAGGAACAAAAATACAGCTTCAGATCACTTATAAGGAATTGAATGTGAGTAAATACTCTAAAAAAGAAGCATAAAAATTTGGCTGGTTTTTTATTTCACCTATTTTTGCACTCCCAAAACGGAATACAGCAATGTATTTTCAGTTCTAAGGAAGGAGATTCCGTAGCTCAGTTGGTAGAGCAATACACTTTTAATGTATGGGTCCTGGGTTCGAGTCCCAGCGGGATCACTGAAAGAAAGGTTACGAATGATCG